>Ga0247611_10001538_pt1 | contig 40633 bp, 19 predicted proteins | sample 177DNAGHGhighgp2_FD_192422 | JGI IMG/M metagenome (GOLD analysis project Ga0247611, IMG submission 192422) | Sheep rumen microbial communities from Palmerston North, Manawatu-Wanganui, New Zealand - 1770 DNA GHGhigh gp2 | ecosystem: Host-associated > Mammals > Digestive system > Stomach > Rumen... | reverse complement strand
AGGCATGGGTGAAATCTTCAAAAAATTAGTGGTCTTGCTAGAAAAGAAACTTTAGAAGAAGATCACAAAGAATTATGTTATCATTGTTACGATATTGTAGATGAATCAGCTACATTTAAAGAAAGAGTAAAAAGACTTAATCAATTTAAATCTGAATGCCCATCTGATTCAAAATTAATAATAATTGAACAAAGATTGATAAAAGGTCTAAATTCAATTATGGAAATGCATAATGAAGCTGTAGCAGCAGGTTATGAAGGTTTGGTTATAAAAGATCCAGATAAAGAATATAAATGTGGAGCTAGAGATAATCGTGCATTAAAAATTAAAGAATTCACCGATGATGAATTCAAAATAATTGGTTTGGTAGAAGGATTGCGTGATGAAGATATGTGTTTCTTAATGGAAATGCCAGATGGAACTCAATTTAAAGCTAAACCAATTGGAGATAGAGCTCTAAAACAATATTATCGTGAAAATATAGACAGTATTATTGGCAAAATGGGAACTATTAAATACTTTGGAATGACTAATACCGAGCATCCAGTTCCCAATCTTCCATCTTTTAGAGCAATTAGAGACGATAAAGACATTTAAAAATAATATAAATGAATTACGATAAAGAAACACTTGAACAAATAAGCAACGACCCTTTTATGAAGGCTCTTGCTAATCTTTTTGGTATTACATTTGAAGAATCAAAAAAGACTCCTGAACCAAAAGAAGATTCTTTTAGTGCATTAGAAAAGAGAATTAAAAATACTCTTGATCGCCTTGAAAAAGAAGGTAAACTTAAGAGTTATGAAAAGGATGGAGCTAAGTATTATTATACTCCAAATGAGGAACCTGTAAAAGAGGAGGTAAAAAAGCCTGTTTCTGAAGTAAAACCTAACTTTGTAATGTCTGAACAAGAATTTTCTGATTTTGTAAAGAGTTATCGTGAACTGTTAGATGCTCTTGCAAAACTTAGATATCTTTATGGTATTGACGTGAGTTATAATGGAGGTAGTTACTCTTTAGAAGGTAAAGTTCGAGAAATAATTTGGACATTTTTACGTATAATCTTTGGAGAAGATAATCTTGAAGATATTGCCGATTTTATATATAACAACGACTCAAATTTTGATTCTGCAAAAGAACTTTATAACGAACTCACATAATACCTTTGTTTAACTCAGAAATAGGTCAAATTTCGATCTTAAAATAAAAGTTAAGTAGTCACTCAATTTTTGAAATAACTTTAAAATATGGGCTTAAAAATGCCTAAAATTTATTATGAAATTAATAAAATCTAAAAACGCAAATGTTAACTATTTAGCAAAAATAGTAGACATTAAAACGTTTCATAATCATCCAGATCCAGAAGTTAATAAATTAAAATGCACTTATGTAGACGGATATAACGTTATTGTAGGAATAAACGAACAACCTGGTAAATTTATATATTTTCCAACTAGTTGTCAATTAAATCCTGATTTTTTACGCTATGCAAATTTATACAGACATTCTGAAAAGAATGCAGATCAAACAAAAACTGGATATTTTAATGACAATGGAAGAGTTTTGGCGATTAAATTAAGAGGTTGTGTTTCGGAGGGATTCTTAATTTCCGCTCATATCTTTAATAACTGGCTAGTTGATTCTATACAACTTGGATTGGATGAATACACTAATGGATTGGAATTTGATACTGTTGAACATAATGGTAAATCGTTCTGGGTATGCAAAAAGTATATAGTTCAAACTTATCAAAGAAGAGAATATGTTGGACGAGTTCGTAAAGGTAAAACTTACGATCGAGTCATTCCAGAACAATTTCCAGAACATTACGAAACTGTTCAAATTAAAAAGGTTCCAAATCCTATTCAACCTAACGATTGGATTCATATTTCAGAAAAAATCCACGGTACTTCATTTAGAGCAGGATATGTTCTTTGCAATAACAAACCGACTTTTTGGCAATCGTGTCTTAACGTTTTAAAGGGCCAAAAATTTAATGAACCGATTAAAGAATATGATTATTTATATGGTTCTAGAAGAGTTGTAAAATCAGAAGATAGTGGTTCTGGATATTATAAAGCAGAACCATATAAAGCTGCATTTGAAGTATTGAAACCTGCGTTACAAAAAGGCATGAATTTTTATGCCGAAATCGTAGGCTATAATCCTGATGGATCTTATATACAAAAGGATTATGATTATGGATGTGTACCTCCAGAAAAAGAAGAGTATATTCACGAAAAGAATTTTAAAGTCAGAGTTTATAGAATAACTATAACAAACATTGATGGACAAGTACACGAATTTAGTCCAAGAGAAGTACAAATTTATTGTTTAACTCATGGTTTAACTCCGGTTACAGAATATTATTATGGTAAAGCTATGGATATTTATCCAGAATTAATACAGATAGTAAACGGAGACTATGAAAATCCTTTATTTCCAGACGATTGGTATCCTCAGTTTTTAGAGAGTCTATCTAATGATGATACATTTAATATGGAATGTGATTCTCCAAGTTGCAACAATAAAGTACCTCATGAAGGTTTAGTAATTAAAATTGATAATATGAAATCTGCAGCATTTAAATTAAAATGTTTTGCTTTCTTAAATAAAGAGCAGAAACAACTTGATGCAGGTGAATCTAATATTGAAGACGAAAATTAACACATGGATGATTTAAAGACACTTATAAATAAATTACTTTGTAAACAACCTGATTTAATTTACGAAATGTTCGAAACCAGTGCACAATATAAAAATAAAGATTTTATTTATTATATTACTTTATGGAAATCCGAACATAAAGTTACATTAAGTATTCAAGGTAATGTTGCAATAACAAGTAATTATGATATTGAATTAACTGAAAAAGAATATATGGAATTAAAGTGGAAAATGGAAGCGTGGCGCGATGAATTACGAAATTCCAATTTTGAAACTTTTAAAGAATTTGTGAATGAAATTCCTGAACGTGGAATGGATGATTTATTAAATGACTAAATTTATTGAATACTTAAAAGAAAGTTCCGATTGTTTATATATTTACGATCGGAACTTTTCTATTTATGGTCTTCCAGATAAAGAAAGATATACAATTGTTGTTAATGATGATTGAATTTGTCCAGAAGATTGGATTGGGTATGACAATCAAATATATCAAATATATGATATTACAACTTGGTTTAACTTAGTTCTTAAAGGTAATCTTATTTGTTGAGAATGCGCCTGCTTAAATAAGAAGTATATAATAAAAGAATATGTTAAACTAATAATGAATACAAATCCACTACTATTAAGAAAATATATAGATTCTGAAAAAGAAGTGCTTTATGGTCTTCAAGATATAAATGGTTGAAAACTAATATGTGATATTAAATTTGTCAATCAAATAATTGAAAATCACAAAATAGTTAATTTTAAAGAAGCTTCTTCTGATTTCTATAATCTTGAAAATTATGATTCCATCTTTAATAAATCATATGATTATCTTAAGAAGCTTACAGATGGCGCTTTAAAAAAGGAACAATTAGATAAAATAAATAAAAATGGAAAACATTACTAAAAATCAAAAAATCATTGTTCTATGTGGACCTCCAGCTTCAGGAAAAAGTACGTTTGCTAGAAAATTTGTAAAAGATCATAATAGATGAGTTATTGTTTGTAGAGATTCTATACGTGATTCGTTAGGTGAATATTGAGTTCCAGAAAGAGAAAATTTAGTTGATAAAATCGAAAGAGATAATATTATTTCCTCTATTAATATGGGTTATAATGTTATAATTGATGCAACTAATTTAAATCCTAAGACTATAGCTAAATGAGAAGCTTTAGCAGATGAATTTAATTGTAAAATAGAATATAAAGAATTTTGGATTCCTTATCACGAGGCTGTCTCAAGAGATAAAAATAGTGATAGATTACATCATGTTGGAGAATCTGTAATTAAAAATTTTTATCAAAAATATAAACCTGAACTTTTAAAAGAATGTAATTGAGATAACAGATATATAAAAGAACAAGACGATAATAAAATCTCTGCTATCATTTGTGATATTGATGGAACTGCTGCATTACATCAAGGAAGAAGTCCATATGATTACAATAAATGCGATACAGATCTTCCTAACAAACCGGTCTTAAATATATTAGAACAACTTTATAAATCTGGAAATCGTATAATTTTTGTTTCTGGTAGAGAAGCAATTTGCGAATGTGAAACTAAAACCAGAGAGTGAATCATAAAGCATTTTCATTGTCCGTTTACATTATTAATGCGTGGTGAAAAAGATCATCGTCCAGATGAAATAGTAAAAGAAGAAATTTATCATAAATATATAGAACCAGAGTATAATGTTGTAGCTATATTTGATGATAGAGATAAAGTTGTAAAGATGTGACGTGATTTGGGACTATTTTGTTGTCAAGTTTATTATGGAAACTTTTAGTATAGCAATAGCTGGTATAGGCAATATTACAGTATCTGCAGATTCTTTAGATGAAGCTATAGAAATTGTTCAAGCTTATATCGACAAACGTTCTTTAGATTGAATTATATTGACTTAATATGAAATTTATAGACTCAAATTATGAAATAATACCTCAAGAACCAGGTCTTCTTGGTGTATACAAACAAATAGAAAAAGCTGCAAGAACATCTTATAAATCAGAGGATAAAATTACAGAGGATTCGGCTAAAAAGATGGTAGATATTCTTATAAAGAATCATCATTATGCTTGTTTAGAACATGGAACTATTTATTTGGAAGTACCAATGGAAAATGGCGATTGGGTTGGAATATGTGGTGATTATGATGATAATCCATATAGCAAAGTTCAATATGTACAACATGATTCCAACACAATGATAGCATATATTACAACTAACGCTCGAGTATTAATTGAAAACGATTGGTTAGACGATCTTAAATATATGTGTGAACCAACAGAATATCATGCTAAAAGAGTTACTGTTAAATTTATAACTTCTATTGGTATAACTAGAGAGATTTTACGTCACCGTGTATTTTCTTTTATGAATGAATCAACTCGTTGGTGTAATTATTCTAAAGGAAAATTTGGTTCTGAGTTAACATTTGTTATTCCACAATGGATTTATGATTGTAGAAATGAACATGCATCTTATATAGATCCTTTAACTAGAGTAAGTAGATCTTGGTTGATTAAATTAACTGGAGAAGAACTAATTGATTCACTTTGTACAATTGATAGAACAGTGTCTTCTTATTGCGATGTATTAGAAAAAATAGAAGCTGAATATAATTTTGATGTAGTAGAACCTGATGGTTATAAACTTAAACCAGAGGAAGCTCGTGGTATGTTACCAATGGATACAAAAAGTGAGTTAGTGATGACAGGTTTTATTGACGATTGGATTGGATTTTTTCTGCAGAGAAGTTATTTTAGTACAACAGGTAGGCCTCATCCAGATATTCAAAAACTTGCTGACCTATTAATGTTAGATTTTCTAGATAGAGGTTTTATTACAAACGCTCAAATAAATAGAATAAAAGATGAAGTATATAAAAAACAAGTTTTTGAGGAATCTAGTTAATTTTCCAAAAAACCTTATAAATGCTATTAAATCGACAGTTCTTTGTATTAGATTTCCATTCCTTTATCCAAGAAATAGATGGGATGGAAAACATCATGCTTATCTATTAAATGATAAACTGTATAAATTAAATGAACAAGCTATTCTTGAACTTGGAATAACTGCTACAATACGTAAACCAATAGAAGAATTGGGTATTCATGCTGAAGGACATGGTGTAGCAGTTGATTTAGATATAGAAAATAGGAAACTTATTATTAAAAACCATCTAGAAACAAAAGAGTTTGATTTATATAAACTTCTATGGTATAGTAATGATAAATTTACTATTTTAGGAATGACTGCATTTTGGAATAACAGTAAGAATATAACTATTTACGTTAAAACAACAGATGAAACTGATAAAACAAATTATGGTTTTCATTATGAATTTGTAAAACTTTTAAACAATAAAAGAAAATTACGTAAATATAAAATTCTAAGATGGATTGATGAAAACATCTTTGATAAGATTTTCTTCCTTCCAACTAGTACTGAATTAGATGCACTCGAACCAGGTTGGAGAAAGAAGTTTGGAATTGATATTTGTAAGGAAATTAAACAATCTTTACTTAAACATGGAGGTAGAAAAGCATTAAAATCGTACAGAATTCTTCAAATAAAGGAAAAATTTGGAGGATTAAGATGGTATGATAATGGTGGAAATGAAGAAATATTTCGTTCTATAATACCAAAATATGAAAAACTATCTTTTCAAACTTGTATATATTGTGGAAAACCTGCTAAGTATATAAGTAGAGGTTGGATATCCCCATATTGCGAAGATTGTGCAAAAGACAAAAGTAAATATGTAAAAATGTCTGAGAAAGATGCTTGGGATAAAGCATTAGGTTATTATTAATAACAAAAATTATGATTGATTTAGTAGTAAAGATTGCTAGAGAAAAGCTAGGATGTGATTTTAATTATAATGAAGCTTGTAAATTTTTAAAAGAGTGTTTTTCTGATTTAGATAATCAATCTATAGATGATATTTTATTTGGAAGAAAGACAGCAATCGCAACTGATTCTGGAGGAGAATTAATTGATGTTCCAGACAATAGTGTATTAAATTATATAGAATTATATACTATTAAATTGAATGATATAGAAAAATATCTTTTAAATAGTTTTGAAATAGAACGTTTAAAAAGTGATTTAAATCATTGTTCTATTGATTTTGAAGACATTTTAAATTATTATGAAAATGGAGAAGATCCGTTTATAAATTCCAACGAAATTTATGCTTGGAGAAGTGCTATTTCTACATATACGGATAATTATAATACACTCAAATGTATGATTAATTCATTACGTCATTTTAATGAACCTATATTGTTAGATAAAGCTACTGATTTATACATAGAAGTTGAAACTGGGTTAACACAATTAAAAAATCCAATTAAACAACTCGATAATTTATCAGAGTATGTTTCAAATGAATTGGAATTGAATAAAATAGATTCTATACAATCTTCTGAAAATTATCATGACGCTGGATACATTAGTTTAGATGGAAAATATTATGGTTTAGATGGAAAAGTTGCTAACTTTTTACATTTAAAAATTGCAGACTTACTTGTAAAGCAAGAAAAAATATTCCATAATCCAGATCAATCAGATTATGCTATAGATAAGGCTGGTTATATAAAACAACATGATAATAAAATTACAGCTTATAGAGTATTTGATCAAAAGTTTTTAACTCAAAAACAGTTAAATACAGCAATTAAAATCATTTCTCAGAAATGGAAAGAAATTATATTTGACTTTGGAGATGGAGATTGGACCGTTTCCATAGATAAAGTATCACAATTAAATAGCGATGAATTAGAATTTCAATATAAAAAGATATGGCATTAACAATACCTCAAGCCGTAAGAAAGTTACTTATTAGAGAGCCTTTTTACGGCTTGTTTCTATTATCGTTAGATAAATATTTTGATGATAAAATACCAACCGCATGTGTTAGACGTAAAGGAATTAATACAGAGTTGGCTATAAATTATGAATTTTGGAAGAGTCTTAGCGATGAATGTGAGCTAGCTATATTAGAGCATGAAGTACTCCATATAGTTAATAAGCATTTAACAATGCAGGCTGATTTTCCTAATAAGAAACACTTTAACGTTGCTAGTGACGTTGAAATAAATAGCTATATAGAAAATCTTCCACCTGACGCATTAAAAGCTGAAAAATATGGAGTTCCTCCTATGTGTGGAACTAAGTGGTATTATGAAAATATACCAGAAGAAAAAGATGAAGATCCGCCAATGGATCAACATAATTGGGATGACTTCCAAAATTGTTCTGACGCTGAAAAACAGCTTATAAACAATCAAATAGACCATATTGCCAAACAAACTGCAGAACAAGTTCAAAAAATGCAAGGTAGAATTCCTGCATGTCTTAAAGAATATATTAATGGTTTGTTTAAACAAAAGAAACGTGTATTTGATTGGAAATCTTATTTTAGAAGACTTATTGGTAGTACTATTGATATTGAATTAAAGAAAACTAGAAAAAGGGAATCTATTAGATTCCCAGATGCTTCGGGACTGAAGCATAAAAAGAAAAGTAGTATATGTGTTGTAGTAGATACATCTGGTTCTGTTTCTAATAAAGAATTATGTGATTTCTTTAGTGAAATTCATTATGTGTGGAAAGCTGGAGCTAGAGTAACTATTATAGAAAATGATGCTGCAATAGGAAGAGTTTATGAGTATAACGGAAAATGGGATGGTCAAGTAACTGGTCGTGGTGGAACTGTATTTAACGAAGCTGTTGACTGGTATAATGCCCATAGACGTGATTATAATTTAATTATTTTCTTTACAGATGGCTATGCAGATGTAAATCTTCCAATTACTGGAGAGAGTGTTTGGGTAATAACATCTGATGGCGATAAAAATAATAATTATCCAGGAAAGACTATATTTATACCAAATAATAATGAATAATACAGTAACATTAGACGAATTTAAAGATATTTTAAAGTATCTTATTAAGAATAATAGAGATATGGAAGATAGGGGTGAATCTCCTATTGCTGTTGGAATTGAAGGTGAAGCTGGACTTGGAAAATCTGCAATTCTAAAACAAATTGCTGAAGAACTAAATATGAGTTATACAAGAATTAACCTTGCTGAACTTGAAGAGGTTTCTGATTTAACTGGATTTCCAATTAAAGAATTTCAGACATCTGATGGAGAATGGATTCCGGCAGATCTTGTTGGAAAGTATTGCGATCCTGATAAATTTACTGGTAAATCAAGAATGTCTTATGCGACTCCAGAATGGCTTCCTGATGAAAATACGGAAGGTGGCGCAATCATCTGCCTTGATGACTACAGCAGAGCAAATAGTTTGTTTTTACAGGCAACTATGCAGCTTATTCAAGACGGCACTTATGTATCTTGGAAATTACCCAAGCACACAACTATAGTGTTGTCAACTAATCCAGATAACGGAGCTTATAGTGTATCTGCTATGGACGCTGCTCAAAGATCTCGTTTTATTAATTTTCCTGTAAAGTTTAGTATTGATAACTGGAGTCAATGGGCAGAGAATAAAGAAATTGATGGTAGAGTTATTAATTTCGCAATTTCTTATAGCCACGAATTATTTGAAAGCGAAAAGCAACTATCTACAATTAATCCAAGAAGTTATACCATGTTTGGTAATGCAATTTCTGGTATCAAAAATTGGCAAAATTCTGATTCCTTGGCATTAATTCTTAATATTAGTAAAGGTTGTTTTAACGATCCTGATAACATTGTTGGTTCTTTATTTACAACATTTATTGCTAATAACTTAGATCAACTCATTGCTCCAAAAGATATGCTTTTGGAAAAGTGGGATACAGTATATCCAAAAATTAAGAAGTGTGTATATGATGATCAAGGCAAATATAAACCAGCAGTAGCAGCAATCCTTCAGACTAGATTGCTTAACTACTCTATGTTTTATTTTGAACAAAAAGGATCTCAAACTCAGACCGTGTGTGATAGATTATTAGAGATTATGAATGCTCCTGAAATGCTTTTCAGTGAAGATATTATCTTTAATATAATCAAGACTCTTTGTACTAAATATCCAAATAGAACTAATCGTTGGATGCTTAATACTGAGATTCGTAAACGAATTGTTAATTAATGTTTTGAAAAAATGAAGAAACTCATATAAGAGTTTTTGACGCATATAACTATAAACTGTGATTAAGATGTCAAGTTGGTGGACTAAGTTATACACCAGGTTCCCCATTTAGTGTTAATTTAGGTTGAACTTTTAGAGGATATGATCGATGTATTCCAAAAACAGATATATCTTCTATAAAACAACAGTTTGTAACTAAAGTTAATTCTGATTCTATATTATATTTCGACGAAAGTTCTAAATTTCCAAGATACAAACTTACTATTGGAACAAATAAACGTTGTATCAAACCAGTAAAAGCTAATTTTATTGTAGTTAATGATTTTAATAAGCCGTTTACTGTTTCTGGTTCATATTATCTGTTTAAAAATAATATAAATGATTATTTTATGATATCGGAAAATGATTATGATACAGAATTTAATAGAACTTTATCAAACCTAATAAATAGAGTTACGCCATTTCAAGAATTAGGAGATTTAGAATTGGTTTATTCTGGGCCAATTATGTTACTAGATAAAACAAACAATTATATCTTTAAATGAATGAATGGTGATTATACACAATCTTTTATAACAGATGAAAATCTAGATAAACAATTAAACGAGCTTTGTCCAGAACCAACTGCAGAAGAATTAAATTCTATTGTAGAAATGCTTGATTCAGATGACGATAGTGTAGTTAAATTGGGCACTAAAATGTTAAGTGGATATAATGTTACTAAATATCCACTAACTTTTAGATTAATACTTTTAACTAGAAATAAATGATGAATGTGAACTAGAAGTACTGTTTCTACTAAACAAATGGTAGATAGTTTACATATTAATGGAAGAAATGTAAGTGATAACTTTGCTTATGCTTTATATTATATAGAAGAAGATGGATTTGAATATACTGCAGAAGATATTGCTTTGGCAAAACAAGTTTGTATACCAATGGTTGAAAATTATTTAATGGAGCAATGGAAAAATCTATCTAGAGATCACTATAAATTTTTACCAGATCATGTTAAAATCACAGCAGAATAATCTATATGCAGTTTCTGGAGTAAAAGGATCTGGCAAAGATTTATCTTCTGATATACTTCAGTACTGTTTAAGTGTTCCAAAAATATTTAGACAGTACTGAATCTATAATATATTTGGTAAAATATTTCCTAGAAAATATAAAAAAATAGCTTTTGCCGATCCATTAAAAAAGATGCTTTCTATATTATTAAATATACCTTTAGATAATTTTAATAATAGAAATTTCAAAGAGGATTGTGTAATAAATATATCTACGTTAGATTATTCATTATCCGCTTTCAGTAATGATGAGGATAGATTATCTGATTCTAAATTTAATAAATTAGCAAAGAATTTGGATCCTTCTTTATTAAATTCAAATCTAACAATTCGTCAATTAATGCAATATTTTGGAACTCAGATAATGCGTCAATTCTTTGGAAAAGATGTTTGAGTTAATTCAACATTAAAACATGCTGCAAAGAATACAATAATTACTGATTTAAGATTTAAATCTGAATATGATGCAGTTAAATCAAAGAACGGAATTATTATTTTTATAAATAGATCTGGTTATACGTTTGGACAACATGCTTCTGAAAAAGAGATGGAAGATTTATTATTAAATTCAAAATATGATTTTGTTATAGATAATAATGGTTCTATAAAAGATTTATTCAATAAAATAAAACAAATTTGTAATGAATAGTAGACAGATAATAATAGATTTGATTGACAAACAAATAATTAATGGAGAACAAGCGTTTACATTGATTAATGATTTATTAAAAGCAGAATTGTTGGAAGCATGAGATACTTTAAATGCTTCTAAAGAAAATAGAAATTCTTCTAGATCAACAATATCAGATTTAAATAGTATTTGAGTTAATAATCCAGTATATGGTATTAGTACTTCTTGTAATACAGGATGTGCTACGAATACTGCTAGTAATAATTAAAGAAAAGCCCCTTACTGACTTCGGTTGGTAAGGGGCTTATTTTTTTAGCCTCTTGTTACTCCATTGAGTATGAGAGGCTTTATTTTTTAATCATCTGAATTGAATTCTTTCAATACTCCTTGGAATGATCTAATAGCGCCAATATTTTGAGATGCTACATAAGGAAGACTAGATTTTCCAGTAATCATATTTCAGTTAGTTTTAACAAATCTTTGTACAGCAGTTAACATTGGTGGATTAGTAGCTAAATTCCCGATAACGCCACCTTGTCCAGATAAAGCTAAGAATTGGGCGTCCATTGTAGATCCTTGTAATACATTGTATGCAACTTGAGTTAATGGTCCCATATCTCTAACCTTTCTTCCAACTTCAGCTATATTTAATGGATTTTTTGCATCTACTCCTTCTCCAAACAAAGCTGTAATTAAGAACATTAAAAGAGCCAGAATAAACTGATCGTGTATTGCAAGATAAATATATCCTCTACGTGTGGGATCTTCTCAAAGTTTATTTCAAGTTTCTCTATCAAATGACATGATATCTTTGGTAAATTGTCACATTTCTTGAAGAAGACCTTGCATTGGAATTCCTTCATAATCGTAATACAGTAAAACATTATTACGTTGCTCTTCAGATAAATCTTTTAATTTAGATTCTCTAACAATATCTCTATGTACCCCATCCTCATCTTCATTTATTATCATATATAACGCCTCGTTTGTAACAGGATCAAATTGCTGTTTTAACGTTTCGGTGTTATAAACACCTTCTGGCATTGTTCACTGTTCAAATTTAGCTGTAATATATGTTTTAAATTGCATTATAAAAGAACCTAAAAAAGTATCTACTAATAGAGATCTGGAAGAATCATCGTAATGTCCATATAGTAAGTCAGCGTAATTTTTAATAGATTGTGCTTCTGTATTAGTATAGGCTTGAGGTAAATCATCTCCATCTTTTAATTCACTTCCGTCATCTTTAGTATATCCAGCTTGCTTAAAATCATCTAACATTTTTTGATACAAAGATTTTTCTTTAAGATAGTCTTTATGAGATGTTTCATTGTTTATAAAATGCTGAAAACGTTTATCTTTCTTAAAATTATAAACAAGCTTTCCATCAACAAGTTCATGTGCTTCTCAACATCCATCACCCATCATTTTTGCAACTAGAATTGATACACGATGCATAAAATCAGGAGATGTAGCTGTTATAAACAAAGTGTCTCTACTTCAGTTTTTAATATTGAGCCAATTAACACGACGTTGATTTGCTATTTGACTAAGTGATTGATTAGCCATCTGATATATAGAATTCAACTGTTGTAGCAAACTAACGGAACTAAAATTTTTAGGAGCTTCTTTAATTACATAAGCTAACGCTTCCACATAGTTTTTTTCGTTTATTCCAGGAAGCTGTTTAACGAGTGATCTACTCATTCCAGTATAAATGCCTTGTAGACTTTCACGTAAAGCAGAAGTAACGTTTAAAGAAAGAGACATTGTAGTAAAAACTTTTCTGATAACATTTAATCAACGTTGCAGATACTGTAATGGTTCTTCTACAATAGACTCTCCATAAAACTTACTTTTTACTGCTTTATTGAAAACATCCAAGATGTCTTGATTTTGAACTCCTTTATCTTGATCGTGTAAAAGATTTAAACGTATTGCTTGCAATACCGGAATATATTCTTTAGAAACCTCGGATTTAGTAAATTCAACTAACGCTGCATTAAACACAACTTCTAAATTTTTTTCAAAGAATGCCAATCCATGATCATTGAGTTTCGCTCTTCTATCCGGACCAATTAATGCGAATTTATTATAAAGCTCTCCAAAAATATTATCTTTATCTTCCTCTTTTCTACGAGTATTGTATTCAACCTCATCCTCTGCAAATACATTTTGCGTTAAATTTCAATATTGTTTTCATTTATCAGAAACTGTTTGTTTAACACCCTGAATCAATCCTTTTTCAGAGATTCTGTCTTTTAATTGTCGTCTTGCAACAGCTTCCATTAAAGGAACTTCGTAATACTCACCAGAAGATTTTAATGATTGAATTTCAGATTCTGAATAATCTGGGTATCTTAACGAATTAATTACAGTTAAAAACTCACGTAAACACTCTCTATTAACTTTGCTTCCATTAAACTCAGGACTATCTGGATCTTTTAATCGAAAGTTTTGGTCTATACCATTTATATCTCTTTCAAATCAATTAGAAAACGCCTGAGTTCCATTGCCATTTTCTTTATAAAGTTGTGTTAATAGCTCTCTAAACTTATGTGCTCTTTGAAAAACTAAATTTGCAACATCAGATTCATAAGACTGTAGAATAGAACCAAACTCCCTTAAATTAGACGATGGAGAATATTGTAAAGAGGATAGCATTAAACCATTAAGTTTTAAACCCTTAGTTATATAATTACCAGTGATAGATTCTTGTTCAGTTGAATATCCTTTCGCTGCAAGATACGCTTCTTCTAAATAACGATAAGCTTGCCAAACAGGGTCATCAAAATTAGGTGCTTTATATAATTGATCATACTTTTCCTTAAGCGAATCCATTGATTTTTTTAATCAACTTATAATAGACTCACCTTCTTCTGGACTAGTCAATCCTTCACAATCAAATCCAACTGTTCTTAATCTACTATCGGCACTATTTTTTAATGCTTCAAAATCTCCAGCAAATATTTGCGATTTGATATTTTGTGATTTTGCATCTGGATTCGCTCTACACAATTCATCGTAATTATATAGTAACTTGGAGTTTAATGCAGTAACTTCTTGTTGCCTATTAAAATTAACCGCCCTAATTTCAGTAATACTTAAACCATCAAACTTTTCTTGATTATTTGCAACATATGTCATAACTTTCATAAGAGCCAAGTTTCCATTATTAGCTCTCAATATTTTACGACCGTTAACAAATTTATCACGTTTAGTTTTCCCCAATACTGTTTTTCCTTTACCTAAATTAATAACCGTATCAAGAGGATCACTTTCAATCGATAATATTTCAGCTTTACCATTTTTAGTAAACATAAATAAACCAATAGATATCATTACTGGGTCCACATTGAACTCTCAACCATCTTCAAAATAACGTTGCAGTTGAGCCTTTGCTCATTTTCTACGGTTCTTTGGAATACCGTTCATTAAATCTTCAAGTGGAAGGTTTTTGGTGTTTACTTGTTCTATTCTATTAGATAAATCATTTAAAAAGTCAGAATGCTTGCTACTAGATTCTCTAATAAAATCATTAATGTGCTTATCAAGTTCTTCTTCTGTGTTAGCATATCTTCTTCTATTATCCAACCCAACTCTCGTAAAACGATATTTACCTTTTCCATAATCTGGGTCACTAGGAGAAAGTTCCTTTGTAAATACAGATTGCTTTTTATAATAATCAACATTAGAACGTATTCTACGAATTTTATTTAACGTTGAGTTTTCTGGGAAAAAAGATGAATAAATTTCAGATACTCTTGTAAGTTCCTCACTTGTAGTAAATGTATTTCTTTTAAGTGTTCCTCTAGCTAAATCGTTTTGTTTTCCAGATAAAGTACCATCAACTCCATTTTTCTGTGGAGTTAATGTAATTGCTTCAACTTCTTTAATTATCGCTTTATGTTTCGAATCTTCATATTGTAAATCCAACTTTACAGGAACGATATTGGTATCGATTACGTTTATGCCATATTGTTTTAAAATATTTGCATAAAATGCTAACTGATATCTAACTCCCTCTTTTTTAGTTGTCTTTCACTCATCATCCGGAATCAATTTATTATTAGATACAGTTCAATTATCAAGATTCAAACCTTTTCGAGACACCTTGAAATCATATATATGTGCGTTTCCATCCTTATCTATAACAAGCAAGTCAATCTTTCCATTAATCGAATCGTATTTGTCTCCCATTTGATCGAGAATTTCTTTTGACAACTCTTTTGAAATAATACCTTGCTCAGAATATATATCACAACCAGGATATTTTTCTTTGACGTCTTGTTTAAATTGCTTTATTTGTCTAACAAGGTTATCGAAAACAGATTTAGAAAACAAAGCTTCATTATGAACTGGAGTTTCATCTTTTAAGATAGATTCAAAGATATTGTGTACTTCTGTACCTAACTCAGTTAGTTTTGGTCAAGTATTTATTTCAGCTTCAGTGATTCTTCTAGCTTCTTCTTCGCTTAAACCAGATGTAACTAAATCTGAAATGTGTTTTTCCTCTCAATTTTTTTGATTAAATGGAGTTACAAAAGGCTTTCCAGAACCATCTGGACGATTAAACGAAGTTAAGAATCTCGTAGTACCTATAGACTTAGGAATTCTAAAATAGGTTTCAATGTCATCTGGATCTTCACCAATAACTACAACTTCTTCAGATACTGCCCCCATTTTACTTTGCATATCTTCCAAAATCTGTTTCACCACTTGTTGCGGTGAAACAGATTGGAAAATAGCATTTCGCTGTACAACATTTTGAGATAAAGCTAATAATGCCAAATCTAAAGCCTGTTCAGAATCATATTCAGAATTTAAAGCATTGAATAAATCAATGTTTCCATTTATTTTCCATTTACAACCTTCATTTAAAATTCTATCCATATTAACATTCTTGTTTTAAGAAGCCTTCGTTAAACAGTCTCTCTTTTAAGGCTCTAACTCTAGCATTATTTATCATATCTTGTTTATCTATAAGTGTTTCTGATTGGAATAAATTAGATGCAAATTTGCTTATAATAGAAGTAAGTGGTTTATTTATAAGTTCTTTTGGATCTGTTATAGGCGAATCTAATTGCAACATTTGGCTCAAACCCTTAAGTAAATTGTTTTCAAATTCTTCTATATTGATCGATAACAATGGTCTATTACAAAGATAATCCTCTACCATACTTGTAAAAACTTCTTCTAATAAATCAGAACCTACTGCATTTGGATAACGATTTGCATACTTTTCAAATAACGGGCTTTGTTTAACTTTAGCAAGCATTGAATAATATACATCTTTATCATCTCCATATTTCATAGCAGCTAATACTAAATGCGAAAATTCATGCATTAAAGTTGGAATTTCTTTTTTAAATGTATCCTGATAGGTTTCTAATACTCCAAGATGTTGATCATCTTCTATATAATTATCATCAACTAGATATATTTTTCCGTCTTTAACAAAACCTCTAGAGTTTTGCATTGATGTTAAGTCTGGATCATCACCAAACATTTCTTTAAGCTCTTCTGAATTAGTAAACACTACACTTTCTTCTCCAAGTCTACTATTTATGGATTCAGTTAAAGAATCTAGTACTTCAAATAAAGATATATTTTTTGTAGAATTAATAAGAGTACCAAAATCATCTATATCATTTAAGTCTTGGTAAAGAATTCCGTTATTTTGAGTACTGCTTATTGGAAGATCCAATGTGAAATCTGAACCTAAAGATGCATTCGGGTTAACTACACTCTTTTCATCATTTGTTAACCTAACTCTAGAGTTAGAATTATCTTTAATGATTCTATATTTTGCTTCAGTTAAATTGTAATTAATGGTTCCATTATCATCTAACTGTGAAATATATTTTGAATAGTCATTTATATACTTAGAAGTTCCACGTAACATTAAATTTTCAAATACACGTGTCATTGACGACTGTCCAAAAGCATCTTTGTTAACAATAAGATTATATATATAAAACAAATCTCCAATAGTCTGGCCATATTCCGTATTATTAGCAACTTCATCTAAACCATTTAGTATTTGTGAATATAAAATCTGTGTATTTGGAGATGAATCAATATCCATCATTTGTAACGAAAGTCTTCATCCAGTTACAACATCCTCTGTTCTATCAGGATCAGCTAAAGGTCTAAGATTATCAAAAAACGCATTGCCTTGATACTTATGTTTCAATTCTTTTATGATTTTCTTGTCCATAATTCATTTAAACGAAGCTATATCAAGATCGTCATATAGATAAATATGAGAAAACGATGTATCTCTTCATAATGGTTTTGCACTACCAGTTGGAGAATTAGCATATGATTCATATATAGGTGTTCCAGATGGTACTTTAATATAAAATCCAGAGTTTGTTAAGAACCCCATAATAATTCTATCATTAATGTAACGATCCAAGCTTTTAAAATCAGCTTGAGATAGAGATATCTTACCAGGATCCTCTTTTTTATTTGCAATTCTTTGATTTCGATACTCAATATTGTTCTCAAGTTCCTCTTTTATATTAAGTAATGTATTGGCTTTTGCTGAATATAATCTAACTGCTTTTTCTGAGTAATACAATGTTTTTAACATTTCTGCAAAATGAGGTACTTTCATCATTGCATCTAGAATATTATACGATTTCTTAACCGTTTCGTACTGTTGAATGTACTCTTGTTGTTTTTCTGGATTGATTAAGAATTGATCAAAATCAAATTCTGGAAGTAGATTATCTACAAAATTTGGAATTAACTTTTTCATATTACTCAATTCATAAATTTTAGTAGGCTGACCTTGATTAATTCCAAGAATACGTCCGAAACTACTCATTTCATCTACAGCAGGAAGAATGTTTCTAATTGCATGTACTTTATACTGTTCGTCTGGACTCAAACTATTTCAAGAATCATTTCTAAATCTTATTAATTCAAGTAAATTGATTTTATTACGTCTTTGCTGTATAAAATAATCTTTATGCTCATTAGATCCTTCTGATAGGGTTTTAATTTCATCGTTAAAATTCTTAATCATGCCATCTATTTGATCATTTGATGGAATGTAACCCAACTGCAATGTGTACTTTAAAAAGTTAGGAATCTCTTCTCCAACGTAAAATCCAATTAAATTTTTGGTCTTAAATCCTCTTGTAGATTCATCAAAAATATTCTGCTGACCTATAAGGTTAATATCATTGAATGCTTTTGATGTCATTATTGATGATATAACATTAAATGGGGTTCCGATTGAAAGTAAGTATGTATAGATATCTACAAGGTCAGGAGTTGCATTAATTTTAGCCAATATTAATTCTTTAGCGTTATCTGTTGCGGCACTAATCAATCCACTATCTGCTAACGCTGTGTCTTCTCTATTAACTCTTGTTTTTAAATCTAAGATTGCCTGTCTTAAATTAAATGTACCCGTACTTAAATCACTTCCAATTGATCTTCATTCATTTAAAAGAGAGTGTGTATTATTAATTGTATCTCCAATTACAATATTTGAATTAAAATATCTAACATTATCGAATCTAGAATCATTTTCAATAATATCTAACACTTTATCGAAATTAATATTACTCAAAGACGTTGTCTCATTAGTTATAGGATTATTAATAAGTAGTTTTCTAAAAGCATCATATATTGCTTGTCCACCCTCATAACTATTAGGATCCATTAAACATGCTTGAGCTAAATCATTTATAAGTGTATTATAATAGAACGATAACGCAAAGAAAGCTTTTAAAGAAACTGCTGAAATACCGATAACCTCTTTTCCAACCATATTCTGAACTTGCATCATAAACTTAGCAGCTGGATTATCAGAATTAAGATGTAATTCCGCTCTTCCAAGAGTAGATGACGCAGCAGCTTCTTGTTGAGCCTTCATATTAATTGGCACTTGAGCAATAAGTTGATTCTTTAAACCCATTGTAATGTCTAAAATCCTACTTACAACTCTATTACGAAGTTGATCACCATAAAAGTCATTAGAATTATCTTCACCTAAATCAACGACTCCATCCTTTGTAACATCAAATGTCATAAGAAATGCTTTATCTGCGTCATAATCAGAACCTTCTAAGAACGTATTTGCTCGAGGAACATATATTACATTCTTTGTGGTATCAGCAAAAGCAATTACTTCCATAGGCATAAATGATTGCATTGCTTGCGTAGGAATGCGTGCTCCAACATAAAATAACTGCTTTTTAAAAGATTCATACATTTCTTCTGCATGTTGCTGTTTTAATGCATTAAGCCTGTATATTTCAGAATCTTCAAATAATGATTTACTAAGAAGTCCTATATCAATACGTTTAGTTTCAGTATCGGAAATATTATAAGTGACTTGATTAGAGTTTCCAAATCTAACTTCTTTTAATGTACTTAAATTAGAATCGTTAATGTTAAGTATTTGAATTTTACGATTAAATATACCAGAATTAAGTAATTGACGATATCTATCTACGTTTTCTGCAAATACTAAATTAAACTTTTCACCGTATTGATTTACATATTGTTTAAATTTAAAACCCTCCTTGTTTATGAGAATATTATCATCATAAACAACATCATCGTTATTATACGTAATATCTGGGTTATTCGAAATGCCTTGAATATTAGTTATAGCTTTTGCAATAACATCTTCATTTCCAATTTTTATTAATCACGGTTTATCACCTTCAAATAAAACAACATCATATAACTGATCAGGAACTGTAGTTGGTTCTGTATAAATATCAGTCATTTTATCTCTGAAGAATTTAGAATTCTTTACTTGATAAATATGATCGTGTTGATTCAAACCGAAATTTGTAGCATGATATCTTCCAGTAACAATTTCTGCAGCTCTAGTTCAGACAGATTCTACAGGAATAACTGTAGTATCCATAGTGGAATCTAATCCAAAAGCTTCAGAAACGCCAATTACTTTAAAGTTTTCAAGATTATTTAAAGCATTCTGAGTAATAGATCTTGCTCGTTGTAAAGAATCTATTAAATCCGCCTCTCAATTATCACCAATTACCCTTCTGATAATAGTTTTTTGATAATCTGTTATTGGCTTTTTGTCAATAAGATGTGTTAAGAATTGAGATGCTCTTACAGAATCCAAATCGTATATCGAATATGTCTTGCCATTAACTTTGAAGTAGGTTTCAACACCTCTCAAGTTTCTTCCATAACCTTGGTGAACATAAGCTTGCAAAGATGGATTCTTTCTAAGTCTATAATTAAGATTATCCCTTGTTCAAAAATCGGTTACATGAATAGGTTCTTCAAATGTACCATTAGACTTTTGAATTACAATTGTGTCTTCAAATTCAATATTATCTGTGCTATAATTTAGTGGCTTCATCAATGGATTGATTTGTCCATTTGGTAATGTAATTAATTTTAAGTCAGATGCTTTATTTAATCCAAAATTACGTGCAAAATCCATTAATCCATCAAACATACGTGTTTCATAGACACCTGTATTTGGATTAAATACTCGATATGTTTCAATAATTCCAAATGAAGGGTTGAGTACACCAGCAAATCCAGAATATTTGTGTCTAATTCCTCCACGGTTTATATCTGAGATGACATCTGATATAAAAATACCATTAATTGTTGCTGCGCTAAAAGGAATCTTATACGTATTGTTTTGATTATCAATTGACTGTTTTGCTAATTCAAGGAACGATTGTGCTAGACCTAATGTATCACGATTGTTTTGTTTAAACGCTCTATATAAAGCTTTACCTAATTCCAAATATAATTTTTCTCTGGCAGCTACCTTTTGTTCTGGTGTGGCGCTATTGTCATCAATGATATCTATTGGAACTTTTAACTTATTTAAATGTTTTGTTACAATTTCACCAATATCAGTATAAATCGCATTAACTATTTCCGGATAATAACAGTTTTCAATTAAAGCGGAAATCATTTGTGTACCTTCAGTAACATCTGCATGATCCAAATCATGATCAAAATTCATTTGAATACCTCCATATCTGGTAGACATTGGAATTGTTGCTAACGGTATATCATTTGATCAACTAGTTTCAGGGTTGACATTTCCAGCTCCAACTTTTATAGCACTTTTGTTAACTACATATGCAATAAACTTGTTCTTTAAATCTTGATTATCTTTTTGTGAAACAATGTTTTCCAATACATCAAGATTTGTTTCTGCTCAAGTAAACATCTTAGTTTCTGGATCTCAATCTGCAGACCAACAACCTCCAAAAAATCTATCAATATCATATAATGTTCTGATAGGTGCATATTGATTATCAGCCGTTTCAGAAGCTCAATGTTCTGTATTAGAAACCTCTTCACCTGTATTAGGATTTATCTGAACAATTAATTTATCTGCATATGTTACAGGAACATCATTTTCAATACCATTTATGACATTTATGTCTTTAATTTTATAGTAATTCCCAGTATTAGGATTATAATAATAAATCGGTTTATTATTAAGGTTTAAAAATGCTTTTAAATCAACGTACTTTTCGATAAATTGATTGTTCATCTTATTATATAAGGATTCTGCATTTATAGTAGAGTTATACCCAATCCTTCTAACATCATTTGATAACGAATAAACAGCTCATTTAAGCAATATCGGCTTTCCGGTATTATAATCGATGTCCATCATAATAGATTTCTTGTTTTCTTCAACACCTGCCGATAATAATGAATTATTTTCAAGTCTTGCTTGTAAAGGATGAGATCATCCAGAGCCATCCATTGAATCAACTGTTTCTCCAACACCTTGCAGTTCATCTGAGGTTCCATTTGGTGTAAATACTGAACCTTGCACATCGTTCATTACAGCAATGTTGATTATTGGAGCAACCCCATTTAAAAGATTTTGAGTATATGGATGTCAAGTAGCACCAAAGGCAACAGAACGCTTAATCTGAGCAATTAAACGATTAGCTTCTGAGAATTCTTCATAAGTCCCCTCTTCTTTATTTGGATCATAATCATTTGAATAACTAAGCCTATTTAATATTTCTGCTAAAGCTCTTGCTTGACTAACCATTGTTGAAGCATATTGATCAGTAAGTACTTTACCTTCTGCTTTTGTTTGTAAATCAGATATTAAATCTGGATTTTGTCTTGCTCATTCTTTTCATAAAGGTAAATATCCATCACGATAACTATCTTCTTCAGTATTACCTTTTATTATTTCATTACTTTTTGGAGCCCCTGTTTTATTGTTATTATTTGTAATTCAATCGTTTTGTTTAACACCGTGTTGATATACAGATTCTATTGTACGTCCGCCAACATCGTGTCCAAATAATACAGTTCCCTGTTTAAATGTAGCATATTTTGCAGAAAATCTTGAATCTCCCTTAGATGATACTTCATAATTATTTTTGTTATATCTTGCCCAACTAAAATTATTTTGTGGAATATTCGATAATCTTTTATTTTTATTAGGATGCGCATAAACTTCTCCAATTGTAACAGCATTATATTCATTGGAAAGTAGCGTGTCTGCCATAAAATATGCCTCTAAAACGGGATGTAGTTTACCTTTATAGGATAAAACAATATTACCAGAGTTAGGATCTACCCAACGAGGATGTCTTTGTGCAATATCACTTAACGTTGCAGAATCATATCTGTTCCAAACAACTCTATTTTTATATAAGTCTTCGATAAAACGCTGTCTTGCTTTATTAATACGCTCATTAAATAGTGTTTTGTTATTATAAGTATTATAATAATTTAAAATCGTTTCGTTAATCCTAGCACTTCCTAAACCTTTCGCTTTAGGTGCATAAGCATGAATTTCTTCATCGTATTGAATACCAGAATTAACAAACAGTGATGTTAAATCAGATGTAGTTAATGATTTACCATTATATTTGGCGTGTTGTAAGAAGAAATCAATATCTTTTAAGGAGTTCATTGTAAACTTTGGATCTAATGCCGCTATTTCACTAGAATTAATATCACTTCTAATAAGTCCATTAACCAAAAATACCTTTTTATAATCATTAACAATTTTGTTAGCAAGTCTATTAATCCTAATCCTTCTGACTTGACGAGTAAATTCTTGTATTTTTGAAGAATCACCGGTATTTAAAATTTCTTTAAGTAGCGATTTTAAAGAAACAGTTTCTCCAGATTCAAGTTGTACCTTTGTAGATAGATTATATCCAATTAGATAATGGGTAGGCTTATCTGCGAATGTTGCGTTTTGCAAATACACATCTGTTTCTACACTATCATTATCTAAATTTTCAAGTAATGGCGCATAAAAATCTTCTAATACAGATAGATGTATGAGCTCCTTTTCAGTAAGTTTTGATGGATCTTTAACGTTATCTCCAATTCTTACTTGACTTCTTACTTGAGGTGCAGTAAGTAACTCTGGATATAAAGCAAATATCGAATCTTTATTTATTGCATTATTGGATTGCTTTAAATGATAAAGTAAAGATTTGGTATTATAAGTTAAATTCGTTAACTGAAATAAAGGAATCTTATCTCCGTTAGGATTATTAATTACATTAATTGTTTCCGCACCAAATATAACACTAAGTTTTTTTGAAACGTTTAATAAATAATTATTATATCCACTAAGATCAATTAATCCACCTTTTACTGTATTAATTACTCCGTTATTAAGTGCAGATAAAGTTGTAATTGCAAGTAATGGAGCTCAATCCTTTACATAGTTAAATTTATCTCCCTCCATTTGCTGCCCAACTCGATAGTATGTATCTGGAATAATATATTGCAGTATATCATTAGCTAGATCAGATATAAATTGAGGTGATGCATTACCATAAATTGTAAATCCATGTCCAACTTTACGTTTTGAAAGATTCACAATAAGATTCTCATTTCCTTTCTTATAAGATACAGAGCTATTTGTAGTTTTAATGTTATACTTATTTATTAGTTGACTCTGTTCTTCTGCGTCAGTTTTTAAGAAATTAGCAGCTCCTCTAATCGTATCTGCAAGCCTTGCTTTTTGAGTACTAATGAAATTGCTTCTTAAGTTTTTACCAACAAAACGATTTGAATCTCTATCAATCGTATATCCTCTATATGAAACAGCCTCTGTTTTAAAAAACATGGATTTCATGTCACTAAGAAGCAACTGTCCCATTGGATCATTAGCTAATTTTTTATTACCGAATATAAACTTATTTAAACCTCGAAGCTTTCCAATCAAAAATGTTTGACGCATATCAAAATATGATGCGTTAAACGTTTGCTTTTTTCCAGATAATGATTTTAAATAAGAATCAATGATCGATCCAAGATCTATGTTATTTCCAGAAAAATATTGTTCAGCTAACTCTGGAGATAGTTTGTTTCCAAATAATAACTCTTGTTTAAGAGCCATCATTGCAGAATTAAATCCAGATAGACCTATAAAAGAATCATTCACTATTTGTTCGTGTCCAGATGAATCTAATTCCACCTCTGGCAATACAGACAATAGAATTCTCACAAGATTACTTGTCTGAGATTCAATTGATGCGTTTTTGTCTCCAAAAGATGTATAATGTTGTACTGTAGGTCCTTTGTATTCATATCTATTTGGAGAATCTAACAGGTCAATATTTTTTGGTGCTACAAAATCAGTTAATTTTGCAAGCATTTCATCAAATTTAGAAAGAATTGTATATTCGGATAATCCTTTCAATGTATTGGACTGTGCACCTCTCCAATTTAAATATTCAGATAAAGTTTGATTGATAATTGCACTATATTCATTAGCAGACATTGTGTATTTAAGCTTTGGAGTTACTACACTTTTATCCATAATGTCGTAAAGTGTATCAATCAACGACTGCTTATAATCAACAATATTTTTATTTAATATAGTTAATCCAGAAACCTTATCTATTTTATTAGCTTCAATAAACTCACTATTTGAAATATCAAAAACAGATTTAGATATAATGCTAGATTTAAAGCTTTGTTCAAGAGATATTAACAAATCAGTTCTTCCAACAAATATGTCCTTATAAGATGTATTATCTGTTTCATCTAATATCATTCTTCCTTGAATCATGGGACCTTCAATTTTTTTACTGCCAATGTTATTAGTTCTCTCAACATTTAGATTGAGAGAACTAATAAGTTGGCTGTAAAGTGCGTCCACATCATCGAGAAACGTTTCTTTTAATCATATTTTATAAGCATCTTCATCTTTAGAAACTTCATCTCACTTTAATTTTGCTAACGGGAGAAATTTCTTAGAATAATGACAATTAGCACTCATTGTTTTCTAGTCTTTCTAATAAATAATTATTAATTTGTTGATATATTGCAGCAATATCTGGATCTGCAATGTTATTATACATATATTCTGTAGCTATTTCAGAAACTGAATCTAAAGCAGCATTATAATTGCTCACAAGAGAATAAACATAATCCTTCAATGGAGAAATTTTTTGAGCAAACTCATTATTTCCATTAAATAAGTTAATTAAGTTAGTAAAACTCTCATAAGATTTAAACGAAACACCTTCTCATTTGCCATTTTCCTGTTGAATTATCTTATATTCTCCATTGCCAGTTCGATAGATTCCAAAATTATGAGACTCTAATGTAGACATGTCAATTATAGTTACATCAGAATCCTTGGTCATGTCCTCAATTCAATTAAGATAATCTGTGAAACGTTCAATTTTAAATTCACCATCGTATGCAATCCTTAGTTTATTTGGAGAGTTTCACATTTCATCTGATTCTAGAATTCTGTCATTAATAATACTAATTACAGCATCTGTAGATGAATCATATTTCTCAGCAATATTAATCAGTTCTTCTTTATTAAGACTGTCGTTTCAAAGTGATTTGATGATAGGATTTGTTGTAATAAATTCTAATACACCATCGACAAAAGAGTTTAATTGCTGATCAGTTTCTAATGAAGATTGATCAAATGGAACAATTGCCTTATCATTAATAGCATATTGTGAATAAACTATTGTTTGAACATCTGTCATTAAGGTATTTACATTAGTATTTGCTGCCATTCATACAGATTCGTTACCATATGCAGGTATACCTTTAACGTTTAAATAAATTCCATTTTTAAATGGAATCTTACCATTAACTTCAATTGCATTAAAGAAATCATTATCAGATTCATCAACAGAAATTCCTTTAAATACATAATATATTTGATCGTTTGGATCGACATAACTTTGAATCTTATCCTCATTAAATGCTCCGTTCTTATCGTATCCATAAAGATGATAAACTAACTGAATGTCAGGAATAGTTTCTCCAAAATAGTTTTCAAACAAGTTTCTAATATTTGGAACCTGATTTAGTTGATCTATTAAATCAACGCTATTATCATTTACATTATACGAAAATATATTTAAACCGGAGTTTTCATTTACTTCAAATATATAACTTTTATCTCCAACTTTTGCCCAAATCGCATTTTGTTCAAGAATATCATAATTAGTTCTTTTATACAAAGGCTTGTTTGTTATCAAAAAATTAAATAACGAATTATAAATTCCTGAATATTTTTGTTTTTGGTTAGCCAAAGATAAAACAGCTCCAAAGAATCTAGAAATATTACCATTATCTAAAATTTGGAACTTGTTTGTTATCACATTGTATCGCTCCTGACCTTTTTCTGGAATATCTTTTACGTTTAAACCCATCACACGTTGTGCAATATCAGAAGGTTCTATAAAACCAGGTTCATTTGCGTATTGTGTTAAATCACGAGTCCTCAAATGTTCTGGGTTCTTTATATACGCCATACTTTTAGCATAATTTACAACATCTGTTAACGATCCGAGTTTTTGAGTAAACATTAATGCAACATCATCGTACTTCTTTAATATGAACCCATTATCATCTGTATACAAATAACCATTAAAGCGATTATTTGCAATATATGGTTCGTCAGTAAAAACGATTCCTATCTTAGATAAATTATTTCTATCCAATAGCAATTCTTTTGTTGATTCAGTATAATCATCAGAGTTTTGAATCTGCTCTCTCTTTTCATCAGACATTGCTAAAACGGCAGCTGTAGATACTATAGCACCTGGATTTTGAGATTTAAATCTACTTATTGAAATATGTTCTCCTGTAGTACCCTTTTCTGCTTTTTGAACGCGATATATTTTGTCATTATAAATTCCAGCTTTAATTCCATTCACAACAATCAATGGAAGCTCTATAAAATCTTCTCCATTATAAAATCTTGAAGAAACAATAGATTGTGTAGCATTTAATGGATTTACAATAATCTTCATATCGTTTTCTAGATATAATCTTAACGTATCTACAATGTTATCCTGTCCGGCAAGAACTAAAGGACGAAGAATTGTATTAACCTCAGATGAAATAGAACCACTTACTCTAATCGCAGAACCGATACCGTTAACTATATTTCTGTATGTTTCTCGTGAAAAAACATATGTTGGATTTATTTTTTTGACTACATTAAATAAAGAATGTTGATTATTCTTTTCAAAATTAGTAAAACCGTCTATGTTATAAAGCCATTCATATAGTGTTTTATTATCTCCAAGTGAATATGTTGGTTTATACTCTACAACTGGCATTGCAGGAATCGGTTTTGGTTTACTTACAGGAAGTTCTTCTGCTTTCGGTGTACCCGTTCCAGATGACGGAGGTGGCGTTTGAACAACACTTGTGCTTGTAATAACCGGTTTCACATCCGTTTTTGTTGTTTTCTGAACAGACATTGTAGCAGCCTTCGGCTTAGGTGTACTTATAAAACCACGTATTGAATTATTAAATCCTTCTTTATCAACTAATCCAGATAAGGCATCTAAACGAGCAGATTTAAATGTAGATTTTTGATTATCGTCTATTTCAAAAATCTGATTCATTTTAGGATTGGATCCAACTTGATGTATATTCAATAATTCTTTAATCCCGTTATCTATTACAATACCTCCGATTCTAGCACGTTGCGTAACGGTATAGAAATCACGCATTGCATTATATTTGCTTACATAAGTATTTGATAAGCGACTATGCTCTTTTCAATCAACATCTACAAATACATAATCGAATTCACGACCTTGCATATTGTTATAAGGAACCAATGTGATTCCGTCTTCATCGAGATTTTTATATTTATTTTCAGTCGATTCATCGTAAATAATAGCAACGGAATTATTAACCTTCTTTTTTCTAGCTTCAGAAATTAAATCACTATTGTCTGTAATTTTTGAACCAAATATGACAGACGGATTCTCATAAAACTCAATTGTTAAATCGTCTGTATTGATATTATTGTCATATTGTCTAATATTTCAAGCACCATATTTGGTAGACTCAACATACGTTGCATAAAGTCTATTATAAAGATTTTCAAAATTAGTTTTTTGTGCAAGGTTTATGATTCGCAACGATGCAGTAAGCATAGGAGAACTCATATATACACAATCTTCAATTCCAGAATTTTGAGATTCCTTTCTAGTAGTTCCGTTTGCAAGAATTCTATCAATTTGAACTTTAGCTGCATTCTGCAAAGGATCTCCTAACGCAAGTATTAATATCCCTCTAGATTTTGCTCATTTCGATAAGATATCTAATTCAGCTTCAGTAAAAAGTGTTATTTCATCTACTGCCAATATTTTTATGTTTTTAGATGTATCAAATAAAGCTGTTTTACTTGAAACAATTGGATCCTCTAGCTTAAAATGTCCATCCTCAGGATTTTCTTTGTATTTTCCAAAATCTTTACCAAAAACTTCAGATTTAAATGTATCTCAATCGTAAGCAGTAACATTTTCATCAGCAATATTATCCGCAAGATTGTTTGCAATTATTTTTGATTTAGACAATGTAATTCATTGATGAGATGGATGATCCTTTAACATAGCTGATATTGTACCAATCACACCGGTACTTTTTCCAGACCCACTACTTCCTGGAACAATATACATGTTATATAGTTTACTTCTATTTTGTATATGTTTTGCTGTAATAGTTGTTATATTACTGTCTATAGATATGTTCTCAGGAAGTGTCATTGCATCTATAATAGCGTTAAATAATGTAGGCCTAGCTAAAAAAGATGCTGCCATCTTTACTGCAAGTTCCTGACCATACACAGGCGCAAAATCAAAGCTATCTTGGGCAATTGTATTCTTATATTGAGTATTAAATATAGTAGATTCCATACCCAACATGGAAAGAATATAATTAAGTAAAGCATATTGAGAAATAATCTCAGTCCCTTCTTTGCCAAGAATTGTTGTCTGCATATAAGAGAGATTTTTACCAAATACAGGTACTAATTTTTCAGATAACGTCTTGTCATCATTAAAATAAGGGAGTTTCGACATCTCATTGTGCATTTTTTGTGAAAAATCGTTTTCTGCTTTACGTAATTTCGATTCATCTACCATTTCTGCGGTATCTCAAATTAAGTCGGTTGGAGCAACCTCTTTTCATATTTCATCTGGACTAATTTCATGAGTTTTTCCAGATGCATCGGTATAACGAAAAGTACCGGAGAATATTTTAGAAAATGCTGGAGATATTATAGCCTTTAAAAACTTAGAACGCATGTTCTTATCAATGTCCTCTTGTGCTTTTAATTGTCTATTTTTATTTTCTTCAGCGTTTTGTAATAAATATTCGATTCTATTAAGTAACGAATCTAATTGTTGAACAAGTATTTGAGAAGTATGTTCGTCTAATACAGCAAGTTTTTCTGGATTACCTTCAAAGTTATTTATAGAAGCATTAACTTTATTTGAAGCTCCAACAATTACTGCTCCTACAGCTTTTAATAACGTTTTCATTGTTTTTAGATCTTCAAACGTTTGATTATTATAAATTAAATAATCGAGAACGTTTTCTCCATCTGCGAAACGACGTTCTTCTGAAGCAATCATGTCTAATAAAGAAGTGGATCGTCCAGTGTAATTAAAAAAGAATCTGTTTAGGATATCCGTTAACGGAACATACATTACATTTTTTCTAAGAGCATCAAACTCTTGCATCAATACATATAGATTCTTTCCTGAGATTTTAGGTAATACAAAATCTAGCATTTCTAGAACATCTGATTCAGAAACATTTGTATTGTCTTTAAAATCTTGCAAGATTTGATTATATATATTATTTGCAGCAGTATTATTAACTCCAACAGAATCGACAAGTTGTTTGATTAATTCAGCTATATGTCGTTGATAATCTGTGTTTTCATCTGCGTAATAAGCAAACCACACATTATCATTTTTAGATGTACTATCAGATAAAGCGACAACAGAATTCTTTAAAGAGGGGTCTTCGTCATCAGACGTTGGAAGAGAGTCATATTTCTGTTCCATGTAGGAGATTATTCTTGAAATTACAGGAGTTGCATTAAAATCCTTTCTAATTCTATTATATGTTGCTTCAAGTTCAGTATCTCCATTTAAAACAGTTTTGTTAGAGGCATAATTACGATAAAGATTTACTAGACCGTTATAAATATTGTTTCAATCAACATCTGTTAAATTTGGATTCTGAAGAATGTTTCCAAGTTCTATTAAACTTCCATTTTGAGCTGAAATTAACATAGCGCCTGGATTAGCAGACATTCTTCTAAGCTTAAATAAAGAATCGGTAAGTTGTTGTGTTAAATCAGAGATCAGATTTTTATCATCTTCTGTTAACTCTTCTTTGTTACGTAATTCATTTAATTTAGATTCTGATTCACGATACTTTGTAAGGATCTCATTATATTCAGTTTGACCATAATTCAAAGACGTGTACTCATTAACTAAATTGTAATCTTTTAGTTGTTCACTAATTGACGAAAATATTGGATCTAGATATACAGCTAATTGACGATAAACCTCTGCAGCTTGTAAAACGTTATATTTTCCATCTTTCTTTTGGAAATCTTTATATTCGTTTTCAATTAATTCACGTTCATCTGAAGAAATTGAAGATATGTCTTTGCCATTTAATCTGGCAAATACATCTAATGAAGGAATTCCAAAATTTGAGTTTATTTGGTCATTTAATACAAATAAACCTTGAGTCGCATATTTCCAATTCAACCTTCCATTAAGAAAATCATCTCTTTTATTACGAAGTTCCTGAAGTTTCTTACGAAGATTAGCTATTTCAACACTATTATCAATGTTTTCTTCGGTTTTCTTTCTAGCTTCTGGTGTATCCTCTTTTACGGTTGCTTTTAATATCGCTTCTTTTAATTCCAGATTTTTTGAAACGATATCTTTTGCAAGTTGCAGATAATCGTCCATGAAATGACTATATTCTACTGAGTTTGCTAATGTATCTGCATTTAAAGTATTGTTATCAACTTTAAATCCGAGTTTTTTAACACGTGCTATATTCTCAGGAGTAATATAGAGCCCTTCTGACTTTACTATATTTTCCATAGTATCAACGAATCTTAGCATTCCGTTATAAACCACATCATTTTGACTAAGTTTATTATTAGAAGAAGCCTGCTCCATAACAGGAGTTGTTCCATCAATACTATCAATTGTTGACATTTTAGATGTAAGATTTTTACTTCCTAACAACCCTTTCTTATGTCAATGATCCAATCAATTTCGCATTTCATCTGCTTTACCATCACCAATATAGTAAATTAACTTCTTAAAGTCATCGTTATCAATTGAACTTGTATCTATACCTCCAAGTCAATTTCAATACTTTTGCTGACCCGCAAACATTGCACCTCCAAGCATACCTCCAAAAAACGACATACCATAACGCGATACAATGTCTTTTAAATCAGTATTAAAATCAAGTGGATTAATACCTTCTGTAAGATCTACACCAAAGGCTTCTGTTAATTTAGATCCTAATTTAGTAAGATCTAAAGTAACTTCTTCCATAACCTCTTCGGTACCTTCAGATAGCATTCTTTGAAAAATATCGTTTCTTTTAATACCGTTTAGTAGTGTATTATGATAATACTGTTGTAATTTATTTATAAATTTATTTGCGCTTTCAGCTGTAGTTGCTTTTTCACCCTCTTCAATAAGTTCTGCAGATATCTTTTTAGATGCATTAAAGAGAGGTACTCTAACTGTTGATTCATCCATGTAAGTATGTTTAAATACATTATCACGGAAGTAATCAATGCTCATTAATCCACGTAAAGCTAACATGTTTGCAAAGAAAGCTAATCCTGCAACTCTAGCTGATGCACCAGCTTCTTCAAAAGTATCGTAAGAATCTTGAGCTGATGTAAGGGCCATATAATCCAGGGCAAGTCTTCGACCTCATTTAGCAGTTTTTTCTGTAGCGTTCATTCCATTTAATAACATTGGAATTGACGCAATTGCTTGTTGCTGAACCAACTGTCCTCCAATCATTCCTACTAAATTTCCAAGATTCTCAAAAGTTAAGAGATGTTCTTTTGATTTTTGTGTAACTGTTGGATCAAAACGCATTAATGCACCTTGCATTACGTTCATGGATTTTGCAAACTCATTGTTTGGATCACCTGTTCAAACTCCATTTGCAGATTTAGCAACAACTGGTAAAACTCTACCTAAAGCTTCAGAAGCAGTTATTGCAGCTCATGCGTAATTTAAATAAGGAACGAAATAAGGAATTACAGTAAACGCAGTTTTTGCAAGAACTCCAACAAATGATTTTTCTAAATCATCAGAATCAAAAAAGTCATATTTGTTTCATTTAGATGACTCTCTTGTAAAAGTATCTGTTCAATTAATAACTGTTTTTTGAGACGGATTTCTATCACCTAATAATTCAGTATAAGGTTTTCCGTTTTTGTTATATTTAAGATCACCTTTTTTGTGCGGAACACTGATTCCATTTATTACTTCACTTCCGTCTTCGTCTCATGTGGCCAATACTATAGTTGGTCTAGTAAAGCCTTTTATCAATCCACCTTTATCCTCAGGAGTTCAATCCAACTCTTCTCCAGTTAAATAATCAACAACTTTTTGAGATTCAGCAATTTCCAATGCGGTTTTATCTGCATATAAGCTTTTTCCAGTATGTCCAACTTCTGATAAACCAAATGAAATCTCGTTTTCGTTATCATGTAGATTGATATGTGGAGATGTATTTATAAAATTAGAATCTAATGGAGCATCTCATTGTGAATTTAAATGTCCAAGTAGATTTGGCAATCTTTTGATGTAATTTTCATTTTCAAAATCATTATATAATTGTGAAGCTACATCATATAACGCATTGAATTTCTTTTCATCAAACTCTCCATTCTCGTTTTTAAACGTATTTACTACAGCTGGTATGTTTCTGTATTCATCTCTGGTTTTAAATTCAGTGTTGTCTGGCGTAATATTAATGTCAGGCATATCACTTAAACTTAACGTTGGATTATAATAAACTGTAGCTAATCAATCATTTCGTTTATTCGGCATAATCTCAATTTGTATTTATTGTTCCATTCTGCATTTGCCTTTGTATATCAGCTTTATGCTGATTTAAGGCTTGAGTTTGCATATTTCTAGTATGTGTGTTTTTACTATAATATTCCGTTGATCCAGCTAGAGGATTTGTGATTGGCATGTATACATTTGTTTTATACAATTTAGTAGGAGTTAATCAGCCCAATCTACCTTGAGATGCTGCCGATTTTCCGTTTTGCTTCATAGCTTCATCATAACGATTATGCCACATTTGAGCATCTGGTCCAGTAATCTCTTCAAAGAAATCAGGATTGTAATCCAAATTACTTATAAAATCAGATCCAACAATTCCAGTAAATGATAAGAATCAATGACTTCTATTGCATACGATTGTATTGGTATTTTCGTCTCAATATAGATCAGAATCATATTCGTGAAGAATTCTATCTATTTGATCTTTCTCTAAATTTGGATCGATTCTATCTCGTAACTGTTCCATCAGGTCTATTGTGTTTCAATCTGGAACAATATCGCCATTCTCTTCTCTAGATGGAAGTTCAACACGATACATTGCCGAATCGTCATACATAACACCTGCTTGTTGTGCGGTACTTATTTGTTGATCTCCAAGAGTTATGTTTTGTTGATTACTACCTTGCGCAAAAACTTCAATGTCTCTTAATAAATTAAGAGGTGTGTATCCAACACTCTTACCTCCATCCATTCCAGACTGAATCAATCCTGTATTTTGCGTAAAAGCTCAAATATCAGAGTGAGATCCAGCTACAGAAAATCTATTGTTTTGCGGCCATTCAAAATTACTTCCTGTAATGACTTGTTCTACATAGTTTCTAGCAGTGAGATTCTTTTCATCTTCATCAGAACCACTTCCTCCTTCACCTCCAAGACCATTTGCTTTAGTTAAAGAAGATTCATAACTACTATCGATATCAATATCTGTTTGAGAACTAATAATAGAACGAATAAAGTCTTCTGTACTAAATCCACCTATTTTAGCATTAGCGTTTATTAGATTTTTCGCTTCTCTAGACAATTGATTATATAGTAATCCAGAAAAGTCATTTAAATCTGCTTTTGAATATTTTTCTGTGATTTTGAATATACCGTCTCCTTTTAAATCGCTAGCAATATCTTTCATAGATTGCTTCTGATATTTTGGAGATTTAATAGATCCAAAATTATCGATAATATTATAAATTTCTGCTCGTACATCATCCATTCCAACTACATCTGTTCAAGTATCGTCAAATTCATTAGAAAATCCTAATTCTGGGTTTCTTTGACGCATATAAAGTAATTGAGAATTAGATAATGGTGTATATTTACTTGAATCAAAATCAGATAACTCAATTTTCTTTATATCAGAACCATCACTTACTCAAATCCTTCCATAGGAATCCATCGCAACTTCTGAACCAGCATCATGTTTTCTTATTTCAGATAATGAATTATCTCATTGCTCTTTATTTGTTTTAGCAACAGATGTCATATTCATTATTTTGAGCATACCAGGCATAACAGATCTATATCCATCAGAGCTAGATAGATACTGTGTTGATTTTTGAAATTTAATTAAATTTCTATATATGGCATCTATATCACTAGGTAATAAATTCTGGTCTTTCATTAAATCCATAAGAACTTTATCTAATGGATCTATTTTAGCATCTTCTGAATCACTAGAATTACTAGAACTTCCAGAAGCGGCTATAGATTGTCCTGGAATAAAGGGGGTGTATATTAGTCCACCCCCTTGTTGATATACTTTTAATTTCATTATTTTAATGCTCTTAATAATAATTTAATAGTATTTTCACTTAATTTTGCAATAGCTTGATGAGTAGCTTTATTATTATCTATTCAAATTTGTTCATCTGGTTCATTTTTATATCTAGTATTACCTCTTAAAGTACCGCCTTTTTTATATCCAGATGTTAATTGTTGAAGAACATTTACTAAATCTGTCATATCTTTATTTTGATTGTACATAATTGGAAGATGCTCTTTTGAAATTACTCCTTCTGGTAGAATTGATTTTTTATTTAAATTATTATTTCAATTTGAAAGTGCGATTGGTTCAAAATTGGAAGAAACAAAAGGCACTGTTTGTAAATAACTAGGTTTATATAGAACTCCAGTTATTGTATTTGAATTACTTGTATTGGTTGGTACTTTTTTAGTTGAATTCTTAGAAGCGTTTTGAGAATTTGTTTTGGTTGGTTCTTGAAGTAAAATTTCATTAGTTGTAATTGTACCTGAATTATCCATTTCTTCAATTATACCAACTACTGACCCATCAGGTCGAGTTTCAACTCTTTTATTTTGCTTTCAAGGATATTTTAATCCTAATTTAACACCATCTTCAGATTTAATTACACCTCCGTTTTTATGACGATCAATTCCAATAGGAGAAACGTGTCCTGTTAGTCAAGGACCATATGAATAGTTCAAACTATTATCATACATTCACTTCCTTAAATTATTCACACGATCTTCTTGCCAACCAGCAATCGTATCTACATTTTTATTATAAATATCACCATAATTTCTTCTAAGATAATCTTCAAACTCATAATACTTAGCTGCTTCATCTGCTGATAATGTATTATATTTAGCTCTTGCTCCAGGGAATAATTCATCTAATTTAGTATCATATTGTTTATTTAACCTTTGTGACTCAAGAGCATAATTATAATTCAACATGGTTTGACGATCTTTATTCAAATTATTTTGAACCTCTAATCCTAGATTATCTCAAGATTGACCACGACGTTGCGTTAATTCAAGTGCTTGTTGTTTAATTGCAGAATTAATTGCAGCACGTTTTGCAGCATTTTCATTAGCGGTTTTTATTCTATTTGCTAAATTTTGATTCTCAATATTTAAAATTTCGTTCTTGATGTCATGATCATATTGAGATCTTTGAGAAAGCAAGGATTGCTCTCTATCTCATAATTGAGATTCTCTTTGATTAGATAGAGCATTATGTTGAACTCAATCGGAAGTAACAGGTTTGATTCCAGCAGCACGCATTAGATAATTTTGACGTAACGCTCTATCTAATGTTGGATTATTAGAGTCTGGTGTATTAAGAATTGTTGGAAGTTCTTCGTATCGTCCCGCTTCTAATGCTGCTTTTGCTTGATTATAATATTTATTCTGAAAATGTGAATTTAAAGCAAAACGAGCACCACTTAACAACGGAATTAAATGTTTTGTTAAATCAGGCTTATTATAAGTAGGACCTCCACCATGTATGCTATTTAATATTCCCTTTCAGCTGCTTTCAAATTCGGAATCAATATAATCTTGATCAATGCTAGATAAACCATCTTGACCTTTAATTACACCACCTTTCTTAAAAGTTCCAGGTAAAGCTTGATAAACTTGTGGTTCTCTATTGGTTCTTCAATCAAAATATTGTGGCATTACAATACCCATTGTTGGATATCTATGTATACTTGTGGAAGGATTTACAGTATCCTCAAATACATTTACTTTTCCAGTAAATCCAGATTCATTATTTATGGCTTGACGTCTTGGAGCAGTAGAAGCACTTTGAAGTTCTGCAGCAGTTGCTGTTCTACTAGAACGATCTCCAATGCGATATCATGTTCCAAACTCATCTTTATAATAATTAGCACCAGCTGTAGTTCCAGGAGCTTCAGCAATATCAGTTCTATATCTAATTCTACCAGGAACATTAACATTCATTTGTTCACCACTTACGTTTCCTCTGAACACCATATTTTCTCTATTTAAACCATGCCATCAATTATAGAATCCACGTTGAGGATTAACAGATAATGGTGTTGTAACCGGTGCCATTTCTGGTTTAAATGTAGAAACATTTTCACCTTTAAGTCATGTTTTTGGCTTCTTTAAAGAACGCTTAGTTGTATTAGTCAATAATTCACTAATATCAAATTTTTCTTCAAATTGAGCTTCTGTTAATTCAGGATTTGATTTCTTTGCTTCCTTATATAATGCGCTTTTCAATTGATCAGGGGTAGTTATTTTCTCAACCTGTTTAGAAGATAATGTAATTGTAGATTTTCCATCGTTTGAGGTTAAAGAAATATCTTTTGCAACTTTAGAAGAAGTTTTTGATTTTCCAAAGCCTCCAGATTTACCAATTGCAATACCTGATGTTATAGCATTTGCAACTATTGAAACATCCCTAACTGTAAATTTATCACCATTTGCTATTTTCTTGGCACTATTTACAACAGCTTCACTCATACCATATACCGAAGCAAGTTTAATTATTGTAGGAAGTGCTTTTCGAACACTATTTATTAATTTAGCAGAACTTGCAGCGTCTCCAATAATTGGAAGCAATGTAGCTGCATCCATTGCTAAATTTATAGCTAATTGTTTTCCAGCTCCCTTTTCTTGTCTTCCTTTATCTGCTTTATATCTTAATAAAGAACTTCCAACGCCAGAAACCATACCACCAATATTAGTTGGATCGGCTATTGTAATACCAAGAGATGCTAAATCAGCACCTAATGCGGTTAAATCCATCCAATCTTCGTTGCTGTACTCCCCAAATTGTAAAGCACCTGCTGGATTATTTGGATTTGCTACTTTGGTATTAGTATATTGTTTAGTGGTTTTAACTTCTGAGTTTTTATTATTATTACTTTTACCTCCAGTTGCTAATTTAGTAATATATTGTATTTTTCCACCATCTTTATTAAAAGATGGAGCATATACAAGCATATTTTCTCGTCTTTCGTTTCTATTTCCAGATTTTCTAGCCTTTTGTCAAGCTTCAACAATTTTATCCAATTGTTCATCTTTGAATCCCAGATTTTTAAAACGATTTCTTGCCATAGAAGGCAATATGTTTCATTGTGAAGTTCTAGCTCGAACTAAATCGGAGATTAAGGATTCAAACTGAGATCTATATTTAGGATTAGATAAAACGTTGTTTAATCAAGTTTCTTTATTTTCAATTAAAATTTGTGCTAAGTCGGATGGTAACTTTAAATCAAATCCTTCATCGACTCCAGATGCTTTTATATTAGGAATGTGCAAAATAACATTCTTACTTGGAGAATCTGGATCTTGATAAATTCTTATACCAGATGCTTCATTATTTCTTCCAGTAGGATCCTCATATACATAACCATAAGCTGGAGAATTTTCATCAACAACTCTACCACTAGTTTGTAAAGGTTTTGCAGAAGCTCCATTTATTTCTTGTATTGTATCTCAAGGTATATCAATCATTGGATTTCCGTTCTGATCCAAAACAGGGTTTCCATTAGCATCTAATAAAGCATATTTATAACTATATGTTGTATACGGACCATCAGAATTAGGTTCACCTAAATTCAAATATTGAATTAACTGTTGACCAGGCTGTAAATTCTCTCCATTAATCGTATAGGCACCAGTTAAACTAGAATATCTATCTCCAGGTCTATTTAAGAATTTTAAATATTCGTTATCTTTAATTGCAGATGGTAATTCGCGATTGCCAGTTGTAAACAAAGAAGCAATTAAATCATTAGCACTTGTTCAATCACCTCTTCTCATCATATCATTATAAGAACCTTCTGCGTTTAGGATTTGAGCTAATTCTGGACTATCTTTTCTATAAAAAGCACCATCATAGAAAGTAAGGCCTCTTAACGCATCAAGATGTTTGCCAGCAGCATATCTACTATTATAAAAATCATCGTTAAAATAGATGTTTTTGCCAGTAAGTTCAGGTATTCCGAAATCAAATGTTGCTCCAGGATTTAAACGTCAAATCCCGTACTTGTCTTTTGTGACATTATCTCCAACAAATTCATATAAACCAGGAAAATCTTTTTCTAAATCTCCTTGAGTTTTAGATTTTGAATTATCAACAACTCCAGTTGTAGAATCATTTAAATTTATATTGAATAACGCAAGTAGATCAGATAAATCTTGTCCATTGTAACCTTCAGCTTCATCAAAGCCAGGTTTCATACTAGCTCAAAGATTTTTAAAATAATTACGACCTAATTCGTATTTATTTCCATCTCCCAATCCATTTAATCAATTGTTAATTCCAGTAAAATCCCATCCTGTTACATCATATGGAGAAGCATCACCTTTTTCTAAATGTTCAAGTATTTGTGTTACCCTACTCTGAGGTCTTCATTCAGTTGGAGATAAATACCTTCTTCCATCTGCATCTGTATTAAAATCAATAGATATAGAATCTGTACCTATTTTTGTTTTGTTTTCAGGGTTATTCGTTGTTGATTGTTTATTTAAAACTCGTTTTGTAACACCAAGTGCTTCATTTGTAGCAATTTTAGCAAAATAAGATGGAGTTTGAGCAATAGATTCTCAATTTGATGGTTTTTGACTTAATCATCTTTTTAAATTTTTGCCCTCTAAATTTGAAATCATATCTCTGGAAACAGTGCTATCTACAGTATTACCAGACTTATCTCCAGATCGTATAGCATTCGTTCAATTACCCAAAAATTGACGTAAATTAGGATCTAGTTTAGATAATCCTTCATCAATCTCAGATAATTGCTCATCAGTAACGTTATATGTATTACCGTCTAATGTAAACTTATATCCAGTTTCTGCTTTTGGTATTGAATCACCTTTTTGTAATTTTCTCACTTGAGCCATGTTAATATAGTATTTATAGTTATTATATTAAAACAGGGGATTGTTCATCCCAACCCCCTGATATCTGCCATTTGTGAGAATCTTATTTCATTTTAAGACCACCACAAGCCTTCTTTGTTCTACATTTAGCTAACTTACCGCCTTT
>Ga0247611_10001537_pt1 | contig 40641 bp, 36 predicted proteins | sample 177DNAGHGhighgp2_FD_192422 | JGI IMG/M metagenome (GOLD analysis project Ga0247611, IMG submission 192422) | Sheep rumen microbial communities from Palmerston North, Manawatu-Wanganui, New Zealand - 1770 DNA GHGhigh gp2 | ecosystem: Host-associated > Mammals > Digestive system > Stomach > Rumen... | reverse complement strand
ATTGTTATTCCATTCTTTGAATCCAAATCCTTCGTTTGCTGTTACTTCTGGTGCTGTTGGATACTTATCATATCCTTTTAACAATTCATATGATGCTGTTCCACTTAATGTTCCATGTTCTCCAGCTTCAAATGTAATTGTTACCATTTCTTTAACATCATCTACACCTGTATCGTTTTTATCTTCGAAATATTGTGCTGTAAATGTTGTTGTTGGATTTTCCATTGGAATAACTGTATCTTTTAATGTTGCATAATTGTTATTCCATTCTTTGAATCCAAATCCTTCGTTTGCTGTTACTTCTGGTGCTGTTGGATACTTATCATATCCTTTTAACAATTCATATGATGCTGTTCCACTTAATGTTCCATGTTCTCCAGCTGCGAATGTAATTGTTACCATTTCTTCAGTATCATCTACACCTGTATCGTTTTTATCATCTACATAGATTGCTGTTACTGTTTCATCTTTAGTAACATTTGTATAGTTACCTTCCCATTTACTGAACAATCTATTTTCATGTTCATTTGGTGTTGGTGCAGTTGCACTTAAACCTTCCTGTACCTCTTCTACACTTATAACTTCATTTGTATCACCATCAATAAATGTAACTTTATAAGTTTTTACCTTTTCTTCTTCTTTTACATAAACTGTATTAACTGTTATATCTGCAGTTACATTTCTATAACTTCTACTCCAGCCAGTGAATCTATATCCACTTACCTTTGGAGCTTTTGGTGCTGTTGCATCCATTCCAGTCAATACTTCTTGCGTCTTAATAACACCACCTGTCATTGAATTAACGAAAGTTACAGTATAATAAGTATCATTTTCATCATCAATACCATTATTATTGATATCCTTTCCATATAATGCAATAACATGCATATCTGCAAGTATATTTGTAAATTTAGTTACTTTGATATCGTGATTATCAAAATCAAACCAACCTGCAAATACATAATTCTTGTGATAAGGATCTTTTGGTACTTCAACATCCTTACCAACTTCTACTTGGTATTTTGCAATGTCTTTATTGTTATAACCATCAGTGAATATAACTTCACGTGTTGCAACTGCAGCGTTTTCAACAGAACTACCTGCAAATGTTATCATAAAGAACATTACTAATAAAAATACTAAGAAGACAATTATTCTTTTTTTGTTAAACATAATGCAAATTCCTCCTATTTATATTTTTTATGTTTCTAGTTAATATTATTTAGTGCAACCAGTAGCACTTCTGTCAGCTGTCCAAAAAGGTCCGTATTCAATACCTTTGCAACTAGTTCTTTTATAATTGTATATTTTATAACCTAGCCCTAGGCAACTATCAACGTTTCCGTCATCGTATTTAATTACGTCTTTCTTTATGCAAAACACAGGTGCTTTTTCTGATTTTGATATAAAGAAATCTGTTAAGCAAATGCCCATCCAAGCAAATAATACTACCCATAGTACAACATTAATTACTCTTTCAAAAACAGACTTTTTATCTTTTTTTTCTTTAAAGAATTCTTCTTTTGAAGTTTCTTCATTCTCTGCTGTTTCTTCCTTCACTTCTTTAACAAAGTCTTTTGCCTTTCCTTTTGACATCTTATTACTCCTTTCCAACCAAAATATTCCCAATAAATAAATTCCTAATTTATTTAAAGTAGTCGACTAGATTATATCTTATTCGACAAGAAAAATCAAGGTTATTTTAATTAAAAAAGAGGGAAAAAACTATTTTCCTCTTTCTTTTTTTCTTTTTCTTTTAAATCAAATACTTTTTAACATAGTTTACATATATATTCTATTCATAAAAGTTTGATTTTTTAACTATTTTTTATCTTCAAAAGAAATATCATCATTAATCAATCTATCTCTTTCTTGCTTATCAATTTCTTGTCCATTAATTATCTGAAGTATAAGTGAATATAAATGTCTAAGTCTTAGCTTGTCAATATCTTTTAAATTAACAAACTTTAGTCTAACTGGATAACCGCTTTCCAAGAAAAGGCTTATTTCAGCCTTAGTTGGATAAAAAATAATGGAGCAAGTAGAGATAGTCTTATATGGTATTGCATATACTTGTTTCTTAGTGCCAAACAAGCTATAATTATCGAATAAAACTATCTTATCTGTTGTAAATATTCCATGATCGGTACTAGTTTTATAAGCTGTTAAAATACATTCATCATCAAAAACATAATCTTTCACATACTTTGGCAATTTACTTTTTTCTAAATACTTTGAAAAATAAAAATATTTTGTTATTTCTTTATATTTTATATATGCCATATCACTCACCACTACTTTTCTATATATTTTTTCTATATATTAATTATATTATACAAATTTCACAAAAGCAACAAATTATACTGTACAAACAAAAGAAGAAATTTAGATTTTATCTAACTTTTTTCATCTTGCTAACAGGCCAAGCAATAAAAATAACCTTGCCTTTTATTTCCTTCTTGTCAACCAATCCAAAAGTATTATCTCTACTATCCATAGATTCTGGTCTATTATCACCAAGTACTAGATATTTACCATTTGGAATCACTCCATCTGGACAATCATCAATGTTACATATATCCTCAAATAAGAAATTTGATGTTACTACATCTTCTGAAAGAAAAGTTTCTCTAAATGGTTTCTCATCTATATATAATAATCCATTCAGATATTTTATATTTTCACCAGGTAAGCCAACTATCCTCTTTACATAAGATTTTTTGTTCTTTCTAAGTACCACCACATCATTTCTATTTGGTTTTCCAAAAAGATAAGAAAATCTGGATACAAGTGAAATATCAGCATCTTCAAGTGTTGGAGCCATCGAATTACCTGCTATTGGTTGAATAGCCACTACAAAAGTAAATATGAATATAATAACGCCTATAGTTATAATATATCCTGCAAAATCTCTAAAAAATTCTGTTACCTCTCTTAAATCCATTTTTAGCTCCTTTTTTCTAGCAATAATTTTTCATAATCTTCATAACATAAAGGTTTAGAATAATAATATCCTTGTATTATGTTACATCCCTTAGATTTTAAATAATCATATTGTTCTTTGGTCTCAACACCCTCTGCTACAACTTCAAATTCTAATTCCTTTGCTAATTTAATAATATTATTTAATATCTTTTTTCCATTTTCACTATTATCTACAATAAACTTCCTATCAATTTTAATAGTCCTAATATTGTTTTCACTTAACATTGATAAAGAAGATTTCCCTATTCCGAAGTCATCTATTGATACGTTAAATTTTCTTGATAACTTATGTACTCTTTCACTTAAATCATCAGTATTATTAGAATCCCTTTCTGTAATTTCTAATTCAATATCAGACTTTTTAACACCATAATCATCTAACATCTTACTATAATAATCCATCATATCCTCTTCACAAAGAGTATTTCGTGATACATTAACTGAAATGATGCCAAATTCTATTTTCTTTTTCTTTAATTCTTGTATCTTCTTGCAAACTTCTTTTAAAACATATTTATCAAGAAATACAGTAAAGCCATGTTTTTCAGCTACATCAATAAAGTTTTTAGCAGGAACTAGTTCACTATCTTTTTTTAATCTAACTAATGCTTCGCTTCCAACTATATCATTTATTTTGTAATCAAACTTGGGTTGATAATATACTTCAAATTGTTTATGTTTTAAGGCATAAATTAATTCGTTTAAAATCATCTTTTCTTTTAGCTGACTTTCAAATTCTGAAGCATTATAAAATTGATATGTATTTGAAATATTACTTTTAGCTAAATTACAAGCAAGCTCAGCTTTATTTTCATTCTGATCATAACCTTCTTCATCACACATCTGAACTCCAAATTTTATAGATAAATTAAACAATTCATCGCACTTTATATTTTGAATCTCATTATTTATTTTGTTTATCAAATTAACAATATCACTTTTACTATTATAACCAGTTAATATAATATAATTACTTCTATATTTAGTCTTAACACAGCCATTAGTTACCAAATTATCTATTTTGTCTAAAGCCAAATCGAATATGCTATTAGCCAAACGTTGACCATAATATAACCTAATAAGTTTTGAGTTATTAATATCAGCATATATGATTGCTTTTTTCCTTTTCATAAAAAAATACCTTGCTTTTATATCATTAGCACATACGAAAATACTTCCAACAATAACTGTTGCAATTGCTAATATTAAAGACGCTTTTCTAAACTCCAACAAATATAACATTATAATACATGTCAAAGCATATAAAGCTAACATTACAAGTAATACTTTTCCTATTCTATTTTTCATAATTATCAAGTATATTTTATCATAATATATTAGAAATTAAAATAAATAATTTATTAAAATAAACTTATCATTATAAAAATAACGCTCTAGGCATTATTTTTCTTATAATTATATTCTTTAACAAGATTTAAAATTTTTAGATTTTCTTTTTTTAAATCTTCACTAACTAGTTTATCCAAAGGAAAATGTTTATCATCAATCTGATTAAAATGTTGAGCGATTGATAAGCCTAACTCCCTGTCCACAAAATATCCATTCTCTGTAACAAATCCTTGTTTAGCACTTTTAAGAATACCCTTTGCTTCCATTGAAAAAATTCTATGATGTCCAAACTCTGACATATAAATGGAGTGATCATGAAGTAACGCAGCACACACTACTTTTCCATATAAATCAAAATCAATATCCATCAAATCACTCCTACAAATTATTTTTTATTAATAAAGAAATTATTAAATGCCAAAGAAATTAACTTACCAAAATATCTACATCCAACATTAAATACTAAAAATAATATACCTTTTAGGTAGAAAATACTCATTAATAATTTCATTAAATTAAATTTAACTTTTAAATTCTTAATATACCTTCTATATATTTTAGGATTTTCCAAGCGAATAGCTTCAGCACATAATTCACCAGATTTTAACCCATAGCGAAGCCCCGATAAAGTTAAGGGATCACATGCCCCTACAGCATCACCAACAAAATAAATATTATTATTAATTATAGGAACATTTATTCCATATGGAGTAAATGCCCCTCTCACATCAGTAGTATCATTATCTAGATCTAAATCTTTTAAAAATTTTGAAAACACATCATTATAATTAATATTTTTATTATATAAATCAGTTAATCCAACATTGGTAATTCCTTTATATGTACTTACCCATCCATAACCTTTTTTTGTTATATTGAAATGAATTTCTATACCATCTTTTCTATCACTTTTAAATATTTTTTGCATTGCAATATTTTTGTGTTTTGCTTTTTGATAAATACTACTATATCCATTTGTACCATCCGCAAATACCAAGTAATCATAATATATTCTTTTATTCCCTGTAACAATTATACTATTGGTAGTTAAATCACTATCTTTTATCTTAGTTTCTTCTAATATAGCAATACCTCGTTTTTTGGCAAGTTTATAGAATTCATCATCAAGTTCTATTCTATCTATATTTTCATTAGTATATAAAAACTTGTTTTTTATTTTCTGCTTTTCTTTTAAGTTATAACATATTTTAAAATTATCAATTAAACTATAATGACATTTCTTTATATCTAAACCAAATGACTCATATACTTTCTTAGTCTTATTGGTAATATATCCGGCACAACATTTATATCTAGGAAATTTATATTTTTCAATTACTAATATGTCTTCAATTCCTTTTTTATACAAATTAATTGCCGTAGATAATCCAGATGGTCCTGCTCCAATTATAAGCACTCTATATTTTTGTTTCATAAAATACTTCCTTCGAATTAATTATAACACAAATAAATAAATCGATTACTTTTTTATACATCTAATACTAGACTAGACCAATTTTATTTTTCTTGTTAAAATTATATATGGAGGATAAATATGGAACAAGAAATAAATGGCATATTAAAATTTTTAATTGATGATGACTTAATATCTTTTAAATGTTTTGATTTATTAAAACAAAAGTTAAAAGAAGACTCATCTTTTCGTGAAAGGATAAAACAAGGAATTCAAAGCGGCGCAATTACAGGATTTCCTCGAGATTTATTTGATCGTGTTTGTAAGCAAAATATTAGAGCACCATTTGAACCAATTCAGATATTCATAGATGGTGCTAATATAGGAAACTGTACTGGCATGTCAAAAATGATTAGTTATTCCCTAGACTACTGCAATATATGTGGCGGAACTTTAAAGCCACTAATAGGAACAAAAAACAGTCCGGATGGGAGACATACTTGGATCTTATATGATGGATATGTCATAGATCCATCTTTAATGATACAAATCAAAGAGGAATCCATAAATGACTTAGGCTATGTTGAAGAAAATAGGTATAATCCTAACAAAGATCATATTTATCAAGCTGCCAAAGAATATGCTAATGATAATAATATTAATAAAAGCAAGTAAGATTAATTACTTGCTTTTTTAATAAATATATTTTAATTGTTAGTACTATTTTTTATTTTAAACTTAATAGACAGAACTTGTCTATTCTATATATTTTATGAATTGCTTAAGATAATCATATCTATTTTCTTATCTAATACTTTTATTAATTCTTGTTCTTGCCATCCAATTAAATATAACTTGCTCTACTTTAAAGTTTTCTATTAAATTAATAGATTCACCCATATGGTCGTAGTCTTCATGTGGTGATTAGTGGTTTCGCACACGGAAGCAATCTCCTTATTTGCAAAGAAAAAAAGATTGCAAAATGCAATCAATTCATTATAATGATTTACTCTTATCAAACATTTTTATATATTCCATAATATGCTCTTCTGGTATTGTTCCTAAATTAGGAATTGCCCTTTGTGGTTCAGTAGTTGAGTTTTTAAGATAGCCAAATTCATCCAAATCATCAACAGCTGTTCCGTTTTCATTTTTCGTAAACCCACCAATACTTTCAGTTGGTGCCAACTTATCAAAGAATAGATAACTATATTCTCTGCTTTCATCATTTAATGCTAATAATTGCCTTGAAGCATTGGCATAATTAACATCTTTATTTATATTATGAATAATCATTCCAATCGTGAAATCAACCATGTAATTTTTATCACCTAATGTTACAACGTTCCATCTATGTCCAACATATTGTGGTTCATTATCTGTTCCTGCATTAAAATGGCCCCATACATAATCGCATTGAATTCCTAATTTGTTTAAAACTAATTTTGCCACTTGGCTAATACTGCCGCATACTGCTAATCTTTTACCATTAATTTCATTTTCTTTAAAAAACCCTTCAAGTCTAAATGCACTGTCAAACGGATTTTTTTCATTTGGATTATTTATTAAAAAATTTACAGCCTCAAAACCATAATCCATATTATCTTTAACATATTTATCAAAATATAGGATTTGTTGAATTTTGATTTCTTCATCAGTTCCCACAAATTGTTGATTTTTAATTTCATTTACTATTTCTTGAATTCTATTATTTAATTCTTCATTTGTCATTCTATCACATCCTGTCTACATTATATCACATTTTGTCTATTCTTTTATTTTCTTTGTTTCTATGGACTACAAGTCTCAATTTTTAATTTATTATTTTTAATCTTTAACATAATGCTTTCATCTTGATCTGTTCTATATACTTTTGAATCATTTAAATTATCTAATACTTCTTTATTTGGATGTCCATAGCGATTATTCTTTCCAACACTAATTATAGAATATCTAGGATTTATCTCACTAATAAACTCTTTACTACTACTTGTCTTTGATCCATGATGACCTACTTTAAGTACATCTATATCTGGTAAATTATATTTATTTAATATATCTTTTTCTGTAGTTATAGATGCATCCCCCATTAATAAAAATTTATAACCTTTAAGTTCTGTATATATAACATTTGAATTATCATTTTCATTATCATATTCTTTTGTTTGTAGAAAATATAATTTATTCTTATTGATATTTAATTCTTTAATACATGAATAATACTTTATTCTCTTTTTGTCTAATACTTTAATTAATTCTGTTTCTAAAGCATTAAATTCACCACAATTAAAAATAACTTTCTCTACTTTAAAATTATTAACTAAATTAATAGCTTCTCCCATATGATCAAAGTCTCCATGTGGTGATATACGTTTATGCATACAGATTTTAACCAAGAAAAAAGAACTATCATTTGAAATAGTTCTAATTATTTTTATTATTATCTTTTAGTGATAATACTCTCACTTTTGGCTGTTCTCCATCATGCATAACATATTTTATAAAGATATCGTTATCTAAATTATGCAATAATTCTTTTAACTCATTTTCACACATTCTATTTAATAAACTTATTAACCCCGTTTTATCTAAAGCATCAAAATAGGAGTGCTTCATTTTATCAATATATTCATTTTTTATAGCTTTAAAAGTTGGTACCTGTTCTAAATGAGTATAATATCTTTGAAATAGCAAATATAAATATTGATTTTTTATTTCCATATTTTCAAAATTTAAATTTAAACCAATATCACTGCAATTAATTCCCTTAATACTTTTATCAGTCCAATTAATAGCAAATTTTAAATCAATTTTTTTACCATAAAGATTTATGTCTTTAATTACTTCATGATCTTCCAAAAGAAAACCAACTACATCACATATTTCTTCAAAACTAATAACATAAGAAGTTGCTACTCGTTCTGGAATACTTGATTTCACGCAACTATTACCAAACATAAACATTATCTGCGATTCATTATTATTAATATTTATTTTAATGTCTAGTTCAGGCGACTTTGCATTACCAAAAATTAATAATCTATCTTCGATATAAGGGCAATATTTTAAGATTACACTTTTAATATATGATATTAAATCTTCACCATGCTTTATAATATTACTCATACTTGCCTCCAAAATATATAATTGTTTTCTATTATATCATACTAATTCATATTCTCTTGCAATAATTCTATCATTTACGTTTTCCTTAAAATAAGTCGTATGCATGAACTAATGGTACCTTGTGGTAATTGTCAAAAAGTAAGTCGAATTATTGTAAATAAAAAAACTGTAATTTTAAAAACTACAGTTTTAAATATTATCTTTTCAATTTGTTTTATCTTATTGATTTAATACATTTATAAAAAAATACATCTTCTAAAGAATTAATATATTCTTCTTCGCTTATTTCTATTGGTATATCTGGTATTAAATACTTAGGCTCAAAAAATTCTTTATCTCGTTTTTTTAACTCCTCTTTAGTACATATTCCTTTCATAAACCCATTATCTTCATACCAATATACTCTTGCAAAATTAAAATGAATATTCGAATTAGATGTGATTCCGTTACCAGAAACATAGCCAAAACAATTAATCGGTGTCCCAATTTCTTCCCCTACTATTTTGCTTCCTATTCTTTTCATATCAATCGCAGCAAATCTACCACTTGAGAATACTTCTCTATCAACTAATGTAAATAGTTCTAAATCTTTATTAGATAAATACTCAATTAATGGCTCAATAATGCTAGAATTACCACCACTATTACCTCTTAAATCCAATATAAATTTTTTAATATCACTTCCTATAATTATCTCTTCAATTTTATTTATATCTGGCTTATAATTTTCTTTACAAGAAGGATATTTAAAAACAAGCATATCATCAATTATATTATATTGTTCTATTTCTTTTTTAGGATAAATTGTTTCAAATTCATATTTTTCATTAATATCAAATGAAATTTTTTCGTTATTCTCAAGTTCATATACTATTTTACTATCTTTACTATTCATACAAGGAAGACTTAATAAATCATTTTTGCTGCATAAATTCCCTTCAATATTTGAAAGTAACCATCCATTTGTACCATAACTTGTACAGTTTGCAATTTCATTTATTATTACATTTATATCAATACCATTAATTTTATTTATTCTTTTTCTTAACATTTTTTGATCAAAACATCGATCTATAAAAACAATATTATTTATTACTTTAAATCTTATAGGAAACCGAGTATTATCTTTTTTATTAACCATAGTATGCGAATCTGAAAAACCACTCATATATTTAATAATGCATTTCATTAAATAGTAAAAATCATAATCATTATTTATATTATTATGAGTTAAGAATTGATTTATATAATCATATAGTTCTTCTTTAGAATGATTTAAATAAAAATTTAAGTGAAAAGACTCTTGAGGGTATTGTTCATCATTTTCTTTTCCTCTTGGACTATCAGCATATTCTAAAAAATAATTTAAATCTTGCAAATAATCTTCTTTTAATCCAATAACATTCATCTAAATCACATCCTGTAATTATTATATCACACTAATTCATATCCTCTAGCTATTATCCTATCATCAGAACAATATTTTATTACATACTTATTATCTTGTCTGCAAATTATAATACCAACTGTATCATTTTCTTCAATTGTTTTAATATTCTTATCTATATAATTCATATATGTCATAATTTGGCCTGTATGTTCTTTTTTTAATTCAGTTACTTTTAATTCTACTACTACATAGCATTTGTATTTAATATTATAAATAAGTAAATCTATATAATTATACTTACTACCTAATTTTATTTTATATTCATTACCAACATAAGTAAAGCCAATACCTAACTGTCTTAAAAAATCATCAATATTATTTAATATAGCTTGCTTTAATGCATATTCTGACAAGTTTTCTTTTAACATATTTGATTTTATAACAATCGGATTTGGAATTAAATCATCAACTTTCAATTCTTTTGATTCAATAAGTTTAGTTTTTGTTTCATTACTTAATCTATCATATTCATGATTTTTTATTCTTTCTTGTAGTTGCCTTTTGGATAAACTATTTTTCTCACAAATACCTATATAATATATGATCGCATCAATATTTTTAATAGTTAATAATTCTCTATAATGGCTCCAACTCAATTTTGAACCCAGTGGGTTCAATTTTTCATTACTAAATACTTCAAAAAATTTTCTCATTCCATAAAGAGTTCTTTCATTATACTTTTTTCCAACTTCAATTATTAATTTTTCTGCATATTGTTTTATTACATTTTTACCATACTCTTTACCTGCTTCATTTAAAAGTCTTCCAGTTTCGAAATATACTTTAACTTTATGCCTATCTTTTGAATAATCTTTTGCTCTATCATATATTTCACTTTTTATTAATTGTTCTTTTATCTCATTATAATAATTCATATCTACTCCTTTCTACTGGCTACAAGTTTCTATCTTTAATTTATTATTCTTAATCTTAAAAATAATACTACCATCTATATCTGTCCTATATAGTTTTGAATCTTTTAAATTCGCTAATACTTCTTTATTTGGATGTCCATACCTGTTGTTTTTACCAACACTTATTATGGAATACTTAGGATTAATATCATCAATAAACTCTTTACTACTACTTGTCTTAGATCCATGATGCCCCACTTTTAAAACATCTATATTAGGTAGATTATACTTATTTAGTATTTCTTTCTCAGTAGTAGTTGAAGCATCTCCCATAAACATAAATTTATAGTCATTTAGTTCTGTATAAATAACATTACTATTATCATTCTCATTATCATATTCTTTTGTTTGTAAAAAGTATAATTTGTTATTATCTACATTTAACTCTTTAATACATGAATAATGTTTTATTCGCTTTCTATCTAATACTTTGATTAATTCTTCTTCTAAATCATTATATAGTCCACAATTAAATATAACTTTCTCTACTTTAAAATTATTAACTAAATTAATAGCTTCACCCATATGGTCAAAGTCTCCATGAGTTAAAACCAAATTATCTATTTTTCTAATACCTTGAGACTTCAAATAAGGAAGTATACTATTCTTTACATAAATTGAAGAACTATTATCATTTACCTTACCACCAGTATCAATTAAAGTTACATTATTACCTATTACTAAAAGTGAGGAATCACCTTGACTAACATCAAAAGCCAAATAATAGTTTTCTTTCTTAATATCAGGATAAAAATAATAAAAGGATAAAATCAAAAAGAAAATAATCCATAGTTTTTTATTAAAACACTTAAATAAAATAATCAGTAAAATATAAAAGATAATTACAAAAAATAAACTGGGTTTCATAAAAATTAGTTTACCAAAACTTATCTTATCAAGTGTCATCGACAAAAATTCTAATATTCTGATAAAAAAATAAAGAACTTTATCTAAAAAAGGAAGAAAATAACTTATTAATACCAATGGTAATAACAAATAAGACATAAATGGTATAAAAAACAAATTATAAAATAAAGACAATAAATTGACTTGCGAAAAATGATAAATTGTAATTGGCAAACTTGCCAAAAAAGAAATTACAGAAGTTAAAAACAAAGAATGAAAAAACTTTTTATTCTTCAACTTATCCTGACACAAAATTAAAAAGAAGCTTATTGTAAAAGAATACTCTAATCCAATCTGATAAACTAAGTTTGGATTATAAAATATAATTATTGATATTGTTAATAAAAGCAGATTAATGGGTTTAATATAAAAATAAAATATCTTATTAATGAGCATTAAAATTGTAAATATACTACATCTTACTACAGACATAGAAAAATCTGTTACAAACATATATAAAATTAAAAATAATATAATAAGAATATATCTTTGATTTTCTCTTACTTTTAATTTCTTTAAAATGCCTTCTAATATTTTTATAAATAATCCAATATGAAGACCTGATATTGCAAATAAATGGCTTATACCATTATCTTTATAAGTATTTTTAATATCGCTATCCATTGTTGAATTATCCCCAAACAATAATGACTTAATATATTTCTTTGATAAAGCAAGCTTATTTGATCTTTTTAAAAGAAAAACTCTAAGTTTATAAAAAATATTTTTGTTTTTATCTTTTAAAACCATCTTATTAACATTAATAACTTTATAAATATGATTTCTTTCTAAATATTTTTTGTAATTGAAAGTATTAGGGACAGTATTATTAGTAATACTTTTCTCTTCTCCTATTACTAAAACCTTATCCCCAAGTTCAAAAGAATAGTAATTATCATTCTTAACATAGTGTCTAGCCAGTACTTTAACATTTCTTTTTATTTTTACTGTATATATTTCTTTTTCGGCATCAGTTTTTACATTTATAATTGTTCCTACTATCTTAGATGGAATAACTACATCTTTCTTATTAAAATAAATCAAATTAATTAAAAGATATATAACTGCCAAACTTACTATTGCATAATATAAAACATTAGATAGTAATATAATCCTTAATTTGAGCAAATAAAGACTCCCCTATACCCGATATATTCATAATTTCTTCAACAGTTTTAAATCCACCATTTAAATTACGATAAGAAATAATATCAAGTGCTTTCTTCTCTCCTATACCAGATAAAGTCATAAGTTCTTCTTTAGTAGCACTATTTAAAGATATTAAATCATTAGTACCACTACTTTCCTTTATATCATTAATGCACGCATTGTTAATTAAATCATACTTTTCCATACTACAATTAGAATTAATATTTGTTTCTTTTTCCTTAGTTTTAGAAAAATCACTGATTTCACTTTTACTATGTACAATAATAACCATTTCATCTACTACCTTCTTACTAAGATTAATAGATCTAGTATTAGCATTTTTAGTAAGTCCTCCTGCAAGTAAAATAATATCATTTACCCTAGTATTATTATTAGCCTTATATATACCAGGTTTTTTTACTTCACCCTTAATATCTACATAAATTATAATTTCTTCTTGTTTAGGTTCTTTTTGTTCTTTTGTTTCTCCTTTTTCTTCTATCTTTTCCAATTTTTCCTCTTTTATTGAACTTGCCAATACTTTATCACTTTTATTAAATATTAAAAATGATATGACTAATATTAACAATAAACCAACCCCAATTAGATATATTTTATATCTATTAATTATCTCTTTCATTTAACCACCTCTACTTATATTATTTCCGTATAAATAAAAATGACCTAAAAAAAAAGAGTTTTTTAACTCTTCATACTTTCTTTTAAAGATGTTTCATATTTAACTCTTTGAACCATTATTAACCCTGCAATAAGTGAAAGAGTAAAACTACCACCATAACTAATAAATGGAAGTGTTACCCCAGTAAGAGGAATAAGTCCTAACACACCACCTAAATTAACTATTATGTGAATAAATATATAAAAAGCAACTCCATAGCATATCATAGCATGACTATTTTTATAACTATTTTTACCGATATTTACTATCCTTGCTAAAACTATTATATAGAATGCAAGAAGTACCGCTGCCCCAATTAATCCAAGTTCTTCTACTAAAATAGCATAAATAAAGTCCGTATGTGATTCAGGTAAATATAAATATTTTTGAGTACTATTACCCAATCCTTTACCTATTCCATTACTATTATTAATTGCAATATACCCATTACATACTTGATTACCAGAAGTTTGAAATTTTTCACAAGGTTTAAAATAATCAAATCTCTCTAACTTACTTTGAAAATGCTTTTTACCAAATACTGCAAAAATTAATCCCATTGATAATACTGATATAATACCAAAAACCATTATCTTTTTCTTAAGATTAGGTTCAACATCTGCAATACAAAACATAAAAAACACTACAAATGCAATTATAAGAGCTGTACCAAAATCATTTTGTAATAATACTAGAAAAGATATTAAAGCTCCTATAACAACCGGTATAATCATAGTTATTAAATCATCTTTTTTCTTAGCTTTTACTTCATAATAACTTGCAAAAAATGGAATAAGAAGTATTTTAGCAAATTCACTAGGTTGAATACCAAAACCTTTATATCCAATCCAACTAACAGAATCATTAATCGCTGTACCATAAATTAAAAGAAGTACTAAAATTCCTGAAAGAATAACTAATCCCACCCACGATAATGGACCATATTTTTTAGTTGATAATCGAATAAAAAACAAAAATGCCAACAAACCAATTCCTAAAAATTCTGCCTGACCAATAAAAAACTTAGCAGGATTACTATATTTATAACGCATAAATGCGGCAACAGAAGACGATGAAAAAACCATTAGTAGTCCTAAGACAAATAACAGTACGGTAAACAATAATAATTTTTTATCAATTCTTCTAAAATATCTTTTCATATTTCCTTACCTTAATTATATAATACCATATAATTCTGGCCACATATAACTTTTTTTAAAAATTAGGTGCTTTATAATGTCAAAATAGTATCAAGTCTAATAAACTATATTAGAATTAAAAAAGGAGGAATATAATTATGTATTATTATGGAAACTCTTACGGATATGGTTACCCATCTTCATGTTGTGGAGGTATGGGAGGATATCCTATGTATGGTTATGGCTATGGATCATGTTATGGTTCTAACTATGCAATTATTTTAGTATTATTTATCTTATTAGTAATAATTATTGGTTCTAGATCATTTAATAGATAATAGGTAAAAGGAAATAACTATTTCCTTTTTTTTATTTTTATGATATAATCTAACTGTTTTAAGGGGTGAAGTAGCATGTTAAGAACCAAGGATATCTTAGATGAAAAAGATAAACGACTTAGAATGGTTAGCAAAGAAGTAGAATTTCCTTTATCAGATAAAGATATGGAAGCTATTAAACTAATGAAAGAATATTTAACTAATAGTCAAATAGAAGATTTAGCAGAAAAATACAAATTACGTCCTGGCATGGGAATGGCAGCTATTCAGCTTGGTATACCAAAAAGATATTTAGTTATCGTTCATGAACAAGAAATAAAAGAAACATTTAAAACTTATGTTGTAATAAATCCAACAATAACATCTTCTTCAGAAGAAAAAATATATGTTGAAGAAGGAGAAGGATGTTTAAGCGTTAATCGTCCAGTTGATGGTATAATTCCAAGATGCGCAAGAATTACAGTTGAAGGATTTGATGAATTGGGTAAACCAATCAAAGTAAGGGCAAGAGAAGAATTAGCAATTGCTTTCCAACATGAAATAGATCATTTAAATGGAATATTATTTGTTGATAGGATTGATAAAAAACACCCATTTAAAGATAGTGATAAATATCGTGCAATATAAAAATAGGTAATTACTTACCTATTTTTTTCTTATTAATTCATACTTGGTTGAATCATAAACAGTCTCTTTGTATACATTTAATCTTGAATAACTATCAGGATTTTGTTGAATTTCAAAATCTGCAACAGATAACATTTCTTCAACTATTGATGATAAACCACGAGCATTTGTTTTTAATTCTTTGCTTGCTTTAGCAACTTCTCTTATAGTTTCCTCATCCATTACTAAATCGATACCATAAGCATCTTTAAATAGAGCTTTATTCAAAATTAATGGACTACACGTAGAATGAAGCATTATTTTAACTAAATCATCTTATGATAACTCATTTAGTATTACTTTAGTTTTGCATCTACCAATAAATTCTGGTAAAATACCAAATCTTTCAAAATTTTCGGTAGAGAATTTACTCAAATCTTTTGTTTCTCCTCTAGAAAATCCTACTGGGCCGGGTTGTTTAGCTGACTTATCTAACCCAGAAAATGCTCCACTAGCTACAAGAGTTAATCTAGCAGTATCAAATGAGACTAAACTACGCTTATAGCGTACTTTTATTTCGTCACCATCCATAAATTTAAGTAGTGATTCTAATACTCCACCAGTTGCCACCTTACTTCCTTGTTCATTGTCTGCTTTTTTATCTATTTCATCGACAACTATAATACCTCTTTCAGCTCTTTTTATATCTCCACCAGCATTAGAGATAAGGTGAGCAATCATATCGTCAACATCATCACCAACATAACCAGTAACTGTATACTTGGTAGCATCTTCAATTGTAATTGGCAAATTAAGTTCTCTAGTAATTTGTCTAAATATTTCAGTTTTACCAGTACCAGTTGGACCTGTTACTAAAATATTTTGTTTTAAAGTTGGATTACTTATAATTTGATTTTTATTGATAGCTCCAATTATTCTTTGTACTTGCTTATCTTGTCCTATAACAGCTTTAGTAACATTAATATATAAATTTCTAACATCTATTCTTTTATTTTCTTTAGGAGAAGTTGCTGCAACCGGTTTTTCTTCTTTTAATTTAACAGCCTCATTCGCTATAGCACTCATTTCTTCAACTTCTTCTCCATCACTTAATTCATTAACAATAAACTCTTTTAAAACATCATTTTCATCATAATTATGAACCTGTTTTATTGGCTTTTCAAATAAATAATTTTTTAATCTACCCAAAGCATCATATTTTTGAAAGAAATTAAAAGAACACATATGATCAAAATAAGCACTGAAAAGCATTTCGACATACTCTTTTTGATTTTCGCTATCTTCATCAATTCCTGCCTTTATCAACGCTTCATTTAATTTATCAGTTGAAATACTAAATGATACTACAATGTCATCGTTTAAACTTCTCTCATCACTAGAAAATCTATATTCTTTATCATCAATAATAAATACTTTAGTACCATCCTCTTTTTCAACAACATCTCCTTTTTCATAATCCGCAGGAATCATTTTATATTCCCCTTTTTTATTCTTTCCTCCTCTTTTAAAAATTATTGCATAACTTTCCATAAAATCACCTAACTATAACTTATTATTATATTTTCTATCTTCTATGAAGTAAAGAATAATTATTAAAAATAATTATTCTACTAACTTCACACTAACTAATTTACTAACCCCTGATTCTTGCATCGTTATACCATATAAATTATTGGCAAACTCCATTGTTTTCTTTTTATGTGTAATTATTAAGAACTGCGTTACATCCTTGTACTTATTTAAATAATTACCAAATACTTCTACATTTGCTTCATCTAATGCTGCCTCTACTTCATCAAATAAACAGAATGGAACTTTTCTAACATTAAGTATTGCAAATAGTAAACATATTGCTGTAAGTGATTTCTCTCCACCTGACAAAAGTGAAATAGTTGATAACTTCTTACCTGGTGGACTAACAACTATATCAATACCGCTCTCTAGAACATTATTTGGTTCTATCAGCTTTAGTGTAGCACTTCCACCTTTAAAGATATCTTTAAATACTTTACCAAATTCTACTTCAATTTCTTTAAATGATTTCATAAATTCATCTTTCATTACTCTATCTAAATTATCAATAATTTGAAGTAACATCGTAATAGCTTTTGTTAAATCATCCTTTTGCTTAGATAAGAAAGTATACCTTGTATTTATTCTTTCATATTCTTCTATTGCACCCAAGTTAACAATACCAATATTTTTCAAATTAGTACGATATAAGTTAACTTGTTTACGTGCCTCTTTTTCATCTTGTTCTAATATGTAATCAGCCTTAGCTTTTTCAAAAGTAAGGTTATATGATTCAGATAAAATATTTAACATATTATCTAATTTAACATCTTTTTTAGAAATAGAAATTTCTAATTCTTTTAATTTAGTTTCATAATCTCTTATTACTGAATTATTGTATCTATAATTTGCCTCTAAATGACTTATTTCATTAACTAAATTATCCTTAGTAGTCGTAACTAAACTTATTTGTTTTAATAAATCATTCTTTGAATTAACAACATTATAATATTTTTCAACAATACGATTCTCTTCTTCGGAAACAGTATCATTTACTAAGCTACTTAAATCTTGTAATTCTTTTAGGATAAGACCATACTTAGTATTTATTAAACTTCTTGAGTTGTTCTTAACGCCAATCTTTTCATCTTGTTTTAGAAGATTTAATTCAATTTCTTTTAAGTCTTCCGTTTTATCTAAAATATCTTTATCAACGGCTTTTACTTTCTCTAAAAGTTTATCTATTTCTTCTTTAATATTATTTATATCGAGATTAATTCTATCAAGTTCATATCTTTCACTAATAATACTTCTTGATGTTTTAATTGTTCCTCCTGTAATAGATCCACCAACATTGATAATTTCACCACTTAAAGTTACTATTTTATAACGGTTGTTAATTAACTTAGCGATTCTATTAGCATCATCTATCTCATTAACTAATATTACATTACCAAGTTGATTTTTAATAACATTACTATATTTACTATCATATTTTACTAGATTAGATAAAATATCAATAAATCCAGTATCATTCTTAATAACTTTTAAAGTATCATCATCTATACTTCTTGGTTTAATAACATCAAGTGGATAAAAAGTAACTCTTCCCAAATTATTGTCTTTTAAGAAATTAATACACTCTTTAGCAACTGCAGGATTATCAACTACTAAGTAGTCTTTTGCCCCACCAAGCGCTACTTCTAATGCTAAAGTATATTCTTCTTTAGTATCAATTAAACCAATAATAGTATCATGAATTCCACGTAATTTAGGATTATTCATAATCCTTTTAACATTAGGATTAACATTACCACCTTGTTCGATATAATCACTTAATGCTTTAGCTCTATATTCTAAACTAGTTAAAGTCTGTTTCTTATCATTAACTGAAATAACTAGTTTATTCTTTTCATTAGTTAAAAGACTAACCTCATTGTCTTTAGCTTCCTTTTTACCAAGTAAAACTTCTTTTTCTTTTTCAAAAACTAAAACTTCTTTTTTAACAGAATCAAGTTCGTTTTCTAAGCGTAGTTTAGTCTCTTTTAAATTACTAATATTTTCATATACTTTTTGATCTTTAGCATTATATTTACTACGTTCTTGAATAATATTTTTATCTCCATTAAGGCGTTCTTCTTCTTTAGTTAAAAACAAAAGTTTTTCATTAAGCTCTGTTAAAGAATCCTGTAATTCTTGTAACTTAGTTTTCTTCTCAGTTACTAATACATCATCGTTAGTGTTAGTAGTTGTAACTTTAACTAGCTCGTCCTGTAAATGTTCTATTTCATCTTTAGTAGTACTATATTCATTGTTAATCATTTCTATATCGTGAGCTAAAAGCGCTATCTCAACAGACTCTAATTTTTTCTTATTCTCTAAATAATCTTTAGCTCTAATACTTTGTTCTTTTAAAGGTTCTAGTTGTACTTCAAGTTCATTAATAATATCTTTAACACGTGCTAGATTATTATTAGTTTTATCAAGTTTTTTTAGTGCCTCTTCTTTTCTCTTTTTATATTTTAAAACGCCTGCTACTTCTTCAAATACTACTCTTCTATCATATGGAGAATTACTAATTAACTTTTCAATTTCTCCTTGAGAAATAATATTAAATGAAGATTTACCCATTCCTGTATCTAAAAATAAGTCCTGGATATCTTTTAAACGACATTTTTCATTATTTAAAAGATATTCATTCTCTCCTGTTTTAAATACTTTACGAGTAACAGATACTTCTGTATATGGTACTTTTAGATATGAATCACTATTATCAAAAACTAAAGTAACCGCTGCTAAACTAAGAGGATCTCTTGTTTTACTACCTGAAAAAATAACATCTGTCATGCCGCTTGTTCCACGTAGTGTTTTAACTGATTGTTCACCCATTACCCATTTAACAGCATCAACGATATTACTTTTACCACTACCATTTGGCCCCACAATACAAGTTATATTGTTAAATAGATTAATATTTGTCTTGTCCGCAAATGATTTAAAACCAGATAATTGTATTTCTTTTAGATACATATCTAACACCATCCATATACTAAAATTATACTATATTTATCCAACAAAAAAAAGAATTATTGACTAATTCTTTTATCCATTTCAGGTGTTCTTAATAATACTCTATGTACACCATCCAACTCTACACCAAGTTTATTAGCTAATACTCTACGTTCATTATCCAAATCTATCTCATGATCACACATATCTAATAATACTTCAAGATATCTATCTTCATAAAAATCATATTCATCTTCTAATATTTCAAGCTCAGTTTTATTGTTTTTTTCTACCATCTCAATAGCATCACGTGCTCTATTGCTCATTGCAAGCATACTACCTGTAAATGCCATTGGAACCAAGAAAGCATCAATAACTGGATGTTCATAACTACTTGCATTAAGAATAGCAACTGCTGCCGCAAAATTACAGGCATCATATGCCCCTGCTATCAAATAAGCTGCTATTTTCGCTCTTTTGAAATATTTAATTTTTTCACTTTTTACTTGCTCATATTGTGCACCAACCAACATTAGTGACATCAAATAATCACACATCATTTCCTGATTATTTCTTACCTCATGATCTAAATAACATAATTTTATTTCTTCTTCCATAAACCCTCCATAGTTAAAATAACTTTATCACTACTATTAGTATATCTATTAATTATAAAAAAATCAATCTTAACAAAAAAACGAACTATTTTGTTCGTTAATTTCAAATGGTGGACTGTTAGGGACTCGAACCCTAGACCCACTGATTAAGAGTCAGTTGCTCTACCAACTGAGCTAACAATCCAAATGCAATGTTAATTATAACACTAACACTGTATTTTAGCAATAAAAATTATATTTCATAATGTTCTAATGAACAATTAGTAGATTCATAACCAGTTAAATCTCCATCTTCTGGTATACCATTGAAATAGTAATATAGTACTCTGCATATACCACTATGAGTTACAATCATAACATTTTGACCATCATAATTATTCTTAATATCTTCTAGTAAAGACATAACTCTATCAAATAATTCTTTAACAGATTCAGCTTCAAGATATTGAATATTTTTCTTAATATTCCAATAGTCTTTTAAATTAATTTCAGTACGTGCTTTCCCTTGGAATTCACCATGGTTTCTACTTCTTAATCTATCATCTTTCATAATTACTTTATCAGGGCAAACATATTTGGCAGTATCATACGCCCTTTGATATGGCGATGATATTACAACATCAATATTTAATTTTCTTACTATTGGTTCTAATTCTTTGGCTTGTCTAATTCCTTCTTCATCAAGATAAGTTTCCATCTTACCTTGCATAATACTTCCTTTGTTTTCAGCTGTTTCCCCATGTCTTACTACATATAAATTCATACTATCTTCCTTTTCCTTCAGATAAACTAATATTTTCTTTGTATAAATATTGTTTTCTTATTTTTATTTCATTTTCTACTATTTCTATCTTTTTTAATAAAAGATCATATTTCTCTTTTTCCATATATTCTTTATATCTATTTCGAACAGTACTTCTAAATTTTTCAATTTCATCTAATGCAATATCCATTGCTTCACCAGATTCATCATCACTTTCAAAAATAATTGATAACATTTTTAAAATACTTTCTAATTTAATCTTACATTTTTTATCAATAATCTTCTTAATAAAAGATTCATTAATAATAATCATTTTATCAACATTAATCATATCTTCAAATTTAACATTTGACTTTGGATTAAATTTTAGACCTTTTATCTTTTCATACTCCATATAAGTGATTTCATCACTCTTTTGCTTCTTGGTAATAACAAATTTCTTTCCTTTCACAAAATCACCTACTTATTTAGTAAATCAGGCCTCTTTTTATTCGTTAATTCTTGTCTTTTCTCTTCACGATACTTATTTATTTCTTGATGATTTCCACTTAATAATACCTCCGGAACTTCCATTCCTCTAAATACTCTAGGTTGAGTATATGTTGGATAATCTAACAAATTATCACTAAATGATTCCGAAGAAAGTGAACCACTAGTTATAGCACCATCTAATAGTCTTACAATACTATCAGTTATCATCATACTAGGAAGCTCTCCACCTGTTAAGATAAAGTCCCCAATACTGATTTCATAATCTGCTACACTTCTTATTCTATCATCAAATCCTTCATAATGTCCACAAATAATAATTAAATGTTTAAATTCTTTAAAAGATTTTGCCCATTCTTGATTATATGTTTTACCATCAGGTGTTAAAAGAATCACTTTAGTATCATCATCTTTTAAATCATCAATAGCATCAAAGATTGGTTGACACATTAAAACCATTCCATTACCACCACCAAATGGTGTATCATCTACTTTATTATGTTTATCTTTAGAATACTTTCTAAAATCAATAATATTTATTTCCACAATCTTCTTTTCAATCGCTCTTTTAATTATTGATTCAGTTAAAAAGCCATTAAACATATTAGGAAAAAGAGTTAATATATCTATTCTCATCATCTCATCCCCTCTATTAATTTAACTGTTATTTTTTTATTCAAAACATCGATTTCCTTTATAAACTCTGAATTATTAGGTATCATAAAATAATCATTATTACTTTTAACGCGGTATATTTCTCTTCCATTCATATCAATAACATCATCTAAAACGCCAATAATAACTCCATCTTCCACAACATTAAATCCTACGATATCACTTTTTAAATAAGAGTTTCCAATATTTAAATCTTCTCTTTTAAAATAGACAATTTTCTTTAAAAAACTACTAATTTCATTAATATCATTATATCCTTCAAATAAGACATAATATCTATTTTTATAAAATCGAGATTTAGTAATTTTTAAAGGTTTCTTATCTTCACCAAGATAAATAATATTACCTACTTTAAAAACTTCAATACTATATTTAAAATCAGATGCTATCTTAACTTCACCCTTTAAAGCAAAAGGTTCCATTATCTTACCAACACTTAAATACTCCATATTACTCCTTATCTAATTCATATAAAATAATAGTTGTTGCCATCGCTACATTTAAACTTTCCACATCACTATTAGTCTTAATATGAATACTATTATCACACATATTTTTTATTTCAGGTTTTACCCCATTACCTTCATTACCTACTATAACGGCAACCTTTTTATCTTTAACGCCAACTACATCAAGTCCTTCTTTAACATCAGTTGCATATACTTTAAATTCAGATTTCTTTAATTCAACAATAGTCTCTTTTAAATCTCTATAAACAAAGTTAATATGAAAGATATTACCACCAGTTGCACGTAATACTTTAAGATTATAAATATCAACTGTATCATTACTTAAAACAATAGTATCAACATTAAATGCTTTACTAGATCTAATAATAGTTCCTAAATTACCCGGATCTTGTATATTATCCAAAAGTAATAATCTATCACCAACAATTTCATTATATATCTTTTTACATATACCAATTACTTGATGACTATTATTTAAATCTGTTAATTTAGAAAAGATATTACTGCTTACTTCATATGTTTCAACATCTAAACTAAAAGAATCATTTTCTTGTTTAAATAAAGTAGTTAAAATACCCTTCTTATAAGCTTCTTCTACTAAATGATAACCTTCTACTATAAACTTATCTTCTTCTTCACGATATTTTTTATCTTTTAGTTTATTTAAATACTTAATTTTTTGATTATTAATACTATCAATTACCATATCTTCTCCTTAAGATTTTAATATTTTTTTAGCCTCTTTATAATTAGGCATATAGCTTTCTACTAAATACCAAAAATTATGACTATGATTAGCCTCTTTAAAATGACATAACTCATGTACTATAACATAATCTATACAAAGATAATTATATTTAATTAATTCTTGATTTAAAGTAACAACTTCTAACTTAGGATTACATACTCCCCACTTAGTCTTCATCTTTCTAACACGTAAACTAGGATAAGGAATATCATTAATAATTTTATAAATCATATCTAATCTCTCTTGAAAGATAGAAGTTGCCAGTTTCTTATAATATTTATCTATATCAACAGTTTTACCAACAAATACTTTATCATTACCAAAAACTATATTCTTATCATTAGTATAGACTATATCATACAGTTTACCTAAATATGATAGTTTACCTTCTTCTCTATTATGTTTGTTTTCTTTTTTTATAATGGCCTTTGTAATATACTCAATATTGTTATTAATAAACTCTTTAATATGCTTTTCACTCATATACTTAGGTGCTGTAACTGTAATAGTTAGATCATCTTTAATTCTTAAATACATATTTTTATTATTTTTATATGTAATATTAACGGGATAAATCTTATTATTAATAGTTAAATGCATACTTATCACCACTAAAATTATAACATAAAAAAGCAACAAATAAAATATTGTTGCCTATTCCCAAGTTTTATTTGGATAAACATTTTCTTCATGTAATTTTTTTAATTCTCCCATTACTTTTTCTTTATCTTCTTTATATGTTATTCCTAACCATTTGGCATTTGTTTTTAATACTTTTACATCTACTATACCTTTTTTTATTAAGTTAAATACAACTTCTGGTATTAAGTATTCACATGATGATAAATTATCCTTATTTTTATCTAAAAACTCTTTAAAACCTTCTTCTAAATATTTAAATATTTCTCTTGTAAATCCAAACATATTCATAGATGTAACTTCATCATCCTTTACTTCAAAAGAAGGACTACCATCAAGAGGAGAAGCTACTATTTTATTATTTTCACTGGTAATAGAGCTTTCTATTATTTTTACAAGATTACCATCTTTTTCTTCACAAATACCTCTTTTTACAGATCCATTATCCGAAATAGTATTTTTAATTTTATATCCAACCATAGCATATGTATTAGGATTATTATTTTCTTTCAAAAATCTTGATATTACTTCATATGCATCTCTACCATAGAAGTCATCTGCATTTATAATAGCGAAGTTTTCATCTACTTTATCTTTACAGCATAAAATAGCATGTGCTGTTCCCCAAGGTTTCTTTCTATCTTCTGGATAAGTATAATTTCCTAAGAAACTATCATTCTTTTGGAACACATACTCTACTTTTATTTTTCCTTCTATTCTTTTACCAATAGTATCTTTAAAAATGTCATAGTTTTCTTCTTTGATAATGAATACAACTTTATCAAAACCTGTTTTTATTGCATCAAAGATAGAATAATCGATAATAAACTCCCCATTTGGTCCTATTGGTTCTATTTGTTTTAATCCCCCAAAACGGCTACCCATTCCTGCCGCCATAATAACTAATGTCATACTTTACCTCCTATAACAAAAGGACTATTTCTTTAGTCCTTTAATTCCCTTTACACCTTTTGCTCCATTAAAATTCTCTAAAATATTAGAATCAAATGAATAAACAATACGTTGTTTTTTCTTATAACTTTTTATTGCCATATTAATTAATTCATCTAAAAGTTCATGATATGGTTTATGTGCAGGTTCCCACAAATAGAATGATAATGAACCTGGAATATTATTAATTTCATTAGCATAAACTTTCTTTTCTTTATCATCAATTAAGAAGTCAATACGACAAACTCCTTCACTATTTAAAGCTCTAAATACTATTTTAGCTTGTCTTCTTATTTCTTCTTTGATTTCACGATCAAGTTTAGCAGGTATATTTCTAGATGATGATGCCATACCTTTCTTAGATATTCCCTTACCTTTTTTACCACCATTTAGATACTTATCACTATAAGTTAAGAAATCATGTGAGGTTGTTACTTCTTCAATTTCACTTAATTCTTGATATTCGTGATTACCTAAAACAGATATATTAGCCTCTTTTAAATTAGATACTCCTTCTTCTACAATAACTTTACTATCATACTGGAAGGCTTCTCTTACAGCATCTTCTATATCTTTATAATCATTTACTTTTGTAATTCCAACAGATGAACCTAGTCTTGCAGGTTTAACAAATAAAGGTAATTTTAATTTCTTAACTTTATCCATTACTTCATCATATTTATTGTCAAAATCAGTATCAAAGAACCAAGTGTATTTTGGTACTATAGCACCTTCTTTTTCTAATATTTGTTTCATAAATACTTTATCTTGACCAACTGCAGAGGCATAAACGCCACTTCCGACATATGGTACACCAATAGTTTCTAAGTATCCTTGTAAAATACCATCTTCTACATTAGTACCATGTACTATTGGAAATACTAAGTCTACTTCTGCTACTTCTTTCTTGAAGAAACCAGTTGATTGAAGAACAAATCTATCACCTTTCTTAACTAAGTTTACTTTCTTAGCATATCTTTTAGCAAGTTCTAAATCTCTATATATTTCTAGATTAGTTAGAGCTGAACCAGTATACCATTCTTTATCTTTAGTAATATAAATTGGTATAACTTCATACTTTTCTTTATCTAAATGTTCAATTGCTTGTAAAGCTGAAATAATACTTACTTCATGTTCTACACTATCTCCACCAAAAATAACTCCTAATTTAATTTTCATTTTTTCTCACTCCTCTATTTAAGAAAACTCTTTATTATATTTATTGTACGATATAAATCTTCTAAGTATGCATAGTGATCCATACCAGGATATATGATAACACCACAATCTTTAATATTTTTTTCGATTGTTTCTACTTCATACATTGGTACCATTGGATCGCTATCTCCTCCTATAAAGATTACAGGACAATTTATTTTTTTAGCATAAGGTATTAAGTCTAAGTTAACAGTATTAACTAATATCTTCCTCATCATATCAGAAGCATTACGATAATCTGTTGAACCCATTCTTTTCTTAAAGAAACCTTCTGTTTTATTTATTAGTGGTACTTTTTTCATAAATTTTAAAACTTTTTGTTTTAAACTATTACCACTTTTCTTCTTTATCATTGGACTAGATAATAATACTAAACGATATAGTTTGTTACGAGAGGCATAAATTGTTCCAATTCTGCCACCAAAAGAATGTCCTACGATAGTTAAATCTTTTAATTCTTTCTTTTTAACAAATTCTTCTACCATTTCCGTATAATCTTCTAAAGTCCAAGCTTCTTTTGGTTCTTCACTTTTACCAAAACCTGGCAGATCCATGATAGTTACACGATAGTTATTACTTAAACCATCGCCAACTTTTTTCATCATTTCAATATTTTGGCCCCATCCATGAAGAAGCAAAACATCTTTACCTTTTCCATAAGAAATATAATTTATTTTAACATCTTTTATAATAGTTTCCATATTTCCACCACTAAAATTATAACATTTATCAATAATTTATACTACATTATTATATTATAATTTGTTAAAAAAGTGTTAATTGACTAGATTCTGGTAAATCTTTTAAGATCCCCATTAGTCTCATTTTATCAATTAATGTTGAAGATATCTTAGCTCGCTTTTGTAAATCTTCAATACTTAAGAATGGTTTTTTATCTCTTTCAGTTACAATATTTTTAGCAACTGTATCACCTAATCCATCAATTGATGAGAATGGTGGATACATACTATTTTCCCCTTCTGGTACAAATGTTGTAGCTTCACTCTTATATAAATCAATTGGTAAAAACTTAATATTTCGAGCAGTCGCTTCAAGTGCTATCTTTAATGTTTCTAAAACAGATAACTCTTTATTAGTTGCAGTACGATCCTTTTTAGTTATTTCAATCATTTTATTTTTAATTGCATCATACCCTTCAATCATTGAGTCTATATCATAATCCGTAATACGTGAAGAGAAATATGTTGCATAGTATAAGTTTGGCATATGTACCTTAAACCATGCAATTCTAAAGGCACTTATAACATAGGCTGCTGCATGAGCTTTAGGAAACATATATTTTATCTTTTGACATGAAGTTATAAACCATTCTGGTATTTTATTTTCTTTCATCATATCAACATATGTTTTCCATGTATCAGGATCTTTACTTGCTTTTCCTTTACGAACAAATTCCATTATTTTAAAAGCTTTTATTGGTTCTAATCCATGATACATTAAATAAACCATAATATCATCACGACATCCAATAACTTCTTTAAAAGGAACTATTTTATTTTTAATTAAATCTTTAGCATTACCCAACCATACATCAGTTCCATGTGAAAGTCCTGATATTTTAATAAGTTCACCAAAAGTAGTTGGTTTAGTATCAACTAACATACCAATTGTAAATGGTGTACCAAATTCAGGTACTCCAAGCGTGCCAGTATCACAAAGTATTTTATCTTTCGTTACTCCAAGAGCTTTTGGCGATAAGAAAATACTCATTGTTTCTTTATCATCAAGTGGCACTTTTGTAACATCAAGTCCCGATAAATCCTGTAACATTCTAAGTTGGGTTGGATCAGAGTGACCCAATATATCAAGTTTTAAAACATCTTGGTCAATAGCGTGATAATCAAAGTGTGTTGTCCTCCAAGCTTTATCAGGATCATCTGCAGGATATTGGAAAGGTGTAAAATCAAATACATCCATATAATCCGGTATTACAACAATTCCACCTGGGTGTTGTCCCGTTGTCCTTTTTATTCCTGTACAACCAATAGCAAGTCTTTCTATTTCAGCAGGTCTTTTAGTTATACCTTTATCTTCACAGTAGCCTTTAACAAAACCATAAGCTGTCTTCTCGGCAACTGTACCAATAGTACCGGCACGATAAACATTATCTTCACCAAATAGTACTTTTGTATATTCATGAGCACTAGCTTGGTTTAAATCACTAAAGTTAAGATCAATATCAGGTACTTTATCTGCATTAAATCCTAAGAATGTGGCAAATGGCATATCTTGACCATCTTTATACATTTTTTCACCACATTTTGGGCATACTTTATCAGGTAAATCAAATCCTGTTGAATAATTTTTACCTAAAGGGACTCCATCTTCACCATCAAAAATACTTGTTTTGCACTTTAAACAGCGATAATGTGCTGGAAGTGGATTAACCTCCGTAATTCCCATCATAGTTGCTACGAAACTAGAGCCAACAGATCCACGAGAACCAACTAAATACCCATCATCATTAGAGTGTTTAACTAATTTTTGAGCAATTAGATAAATAACATCAAATCCTCCACCAATTATTCCCCCTAATGATTTTTTTACCTTTTTCTTTAAATCTTCATCACTTAGTTTTTCTTCTTCAGTCTCAATAATATAGTTTTTAACTAATTCTTCAACTTTCTTATATCCACTAGTGATAGTTTTATTTAATTCCTTAAATGCCAACTCATCACTATAATTATTTTCTTTTTCTAAATTGTGTTTTATTACTGTAAAGACAATATCACCATATAATTCTTTAGCAATACGCTCTTCAATATTATGGGGTAAATCTTCCCCATACCACTCTTTTGCCCTAGTATAAACAAGTTCTGTAACTGTCTCTTGTGACTTATCAATTCTAGGTGAAAAAGGCACTCCACCAGTTTCAATTATTACTTCTACTTGTTCTATTAATTCATTTATTTTATTAGGATTAGTAATTACTAATTCTTTAGCCTCTTCTTCTCCTAAGAATGAGAAATCATCTAACATCTCTTCTGTAGTTCTAAAATGCATAGATGGAATATTAGTAATACCATTACGAGCAAGAGGATGTCTACCACCACCAGGAACTTTTTGATTAACAATTATCTCTCTTGTAATCTTATCTTCTCTTCTTAAATGATGTACATCTCCAGTAGCTACTATATATTTCCCAGAGTCTTTGGTAACTCTAATAATCTTCTTAATATTTTCAATAACTTCATCACGATTAGAAAAATCAGATGATTCAATCAAATGATTATAACAGTCAACTGGTTGTACCTCTACATAATCATAGAAGTTAATTATGTTCGTTAACTCTTCGTCACTCTTACTACGAGCTTCAATAAATACTTCACTTTCATAACATCCACTACCAATTAATAATCCTTCACGGTGAGACGTTATTTCACTACGAAGTATTCTTGGTGTTTTATATAAATACTTAGTATTAGCAAGTGAAATTAGTTTAAATAAGTTCTTTAAACCAACTTTATTTTTAACTAGAATATTAACATGATAACTTCTACCATATTTATGTATTTCATCTTTAGAAATTAAATTATTTAAACTATCAATTGTTTTATAGTTTTGATTAACTAATTTTTGTAACATTTTATGTAATACAAGTGCTGTCCCCTCAGCATCGTAATCTGCTCTATGATGACCTTCTTCATCCCAAGGTATCTCATATCTTTTAACTAATGCTGATAAATTATGCCTTGCATATGAACTATCTAATACACGTGATAATTCTAAAGTATCAATAACAGTATTATTAAATGTACCAAGATTATATTTTTCATAGCACATTTCTAAGAATGATGTATCAAACTTAGCATTATGAGCAACCATTGGTAAATCTTTAACCCATTCAATAAATCTTTTAATAGCATTCTCTTCGTTGTCTTTATCTTCTAACATTTCATCTGTTATATTAGTTAGTTCTGTAATCTTAGCATTTAATTTATGTCCGGGATTAATTAATTCATCATAGCGATCTATTATTTCACCATTTTTAATCTTAACAGCACCTATTTCAATAATAGAATCTCCACCACCAGCATTAAAACCAGTTGTTTCAAAGTCAAAAACAACGTAAGTTGTATCTAATAAATCATCACTACTAGGACGTACAACAATGTTAATAGAGTCGTCAATTAATGTTAGTTCACTACCATAGATAACTTTAAACTTATCTTCGCCTTCTTTTAAGTTTTTATTAATATCACAAACTGTATGATATAAATCAGGATAAGCTTGGCATCCATTATGATCAGTTATGGCAATCGCTTTATGGCCCCATTTATAGGCTGTTTTAACTAACTTTATAGGGTCAACACATCCATCCATTTGACTCATAAATGTATGCGCATGAAGTTCTATTCTTTTTTCCCCAGCGTAATCATCTACTATTTCTTTTACAAATGGTTCTATTTCTTCAGCTTTATTAACATATAAAACAAAGTCATGAGCATAAATATCATTCTTAATATATCCTAAGAATGAATAATATTTACCTTCTTTAAATAATTTTCTTTGTTCTTCATATTTACTATTATCATTAAATCTTAATTTAGCATACATACTATCTTTAAAATCTGTTATTTTTAAAGTTATAATCTTAAAGTCAGAATCTTTAGGTTCAAAATATTCAATACCAAAAACATAAGCATCAACAATGACATTATTCATTTCCATATTAATATCTTTTATTTCTACTTTAGTATTGCTAGTTTTTTTATTAGTCCATATCTTCTTAGTTGTTTCTTTGCTTTCTTTTTTTACTTCTTTAACTTCAATAGTTGGCATATCTTCTTTTACATGGGCTATTTCATTTTTAATTAAAATACCCATTTCTTTATTTAAGAAGATATTAACTTCAATATCAAATCCATATTTTTTAAATAGTTTATTAATATCTTTTAAATACTTATTAAGCATAGTATATTCTTGTTTATTACCAACTTCTATTTGATAATAATTCTCTAGTCTTACTAATCTATCTCCAAAGATATTAACATATAGTCCATTATGATTAAAACTTTTTAATATTTCAATATAGTAATCATTAACTAATTCATAATTAATTTCATCTACAGTTAAAGAGATATTACAATTAATATCTTTATAATCTTTTAAACATTCTAAAAGTGAAAATAGTACTGAAGGCAAAAAATTAGTTGGATTATGTAAATATATATCCCAACTATTATTTTCTTTGGACACTTTAATCTTATCTATTTTAGCAAGATTAAAATACTCATAGTTATCACGTTCATAATTAATTTTATCTAGTAATTTCTTAACTTGATTATCCATACTGCCCTCTTTTATATTATTTCTATTTCCTCCACTGTTACTGGTTTAATATTAAATATTTTTTTCTTATTCTTTACACAAAAACTTATAAAATCATAAATATCTAAATCTTTTAAAGTCTTATTATATTCATAATCTTTCTTATTAAAGAAGATATTATCACGAACCATATAATTATCAAAATTATCCTCTTTAACACCTAAATACATTAACCAATAAGGATATATCTGTTTCTTTAAATCATAAGTATCCTTTTTACCATAATTATATTTAGATACATTAGTCATACGAGTAAATAATTCATTTAAAGTTATTAGTTCTAAAATAACATTAATAATATCTCTATCTTCATATCTTAATTTTTGGAATTTTTCTTTTACTATTTTATAAAACAAATATGCCAAAAAGTCATCTTTTTGTTTAACAGTTACTCTTTTCCCTACAACAATTGTATTATCACTATTTACCTCTAATACATCCAATAAAGGATGAATAACTAACATAGAGTATTCATAATCAAATGATGCTTTCATAATATTAGATAATTCCTTAGTATAACTCTTACGATTAGAATCCCAAATTTCCATTAAATTTAAACGATATCTATTCGTCTCTTGCCTTATTTTTCTATATATTTCACTATTTTCTACACCATTATAAATAGTATCATCATTAGGAATATAATTATCTAAATCCTCTAAGATACTATCTTTTTCACCATATATTAAAGAATACTCTTTTTTGTTATTTTTCCATAGCCTTTGTTTTAAACTATGTATCTCTTCATTAATTGATCTTTGATATAACAAATACCACATAAGTAAGTATTTATTAATATTAAAAGATATCTTCATCTTAACCACACCCTATATATCAATGATACCATAAATGATTAATAAAAAAAAGTTAAAGATAAAAAAACTTCGTATTAAAAATACAAAGTTTTAATTATTTGTATCAACTACATATGGATTTGCCATACTTCCGTCACCACTAATATACTCTATACCAGATTTAAGTGATATTGCAGGACGTGCACCACGAGCATCGCTCACAATAGTGCTAACACTACCACTATACAACATACCATTATTGTAGACAGCGCGACCATTAGCAGAAAAGGAACTGTGATATCCGGGTGATAAAAGCCAATAAGCTTGTCCTGTATTTTTTAGAGCATTGGTACGTAATAAGCTCATCTCAGATAATGCTATTAACCCTACTTTATATGTTAGTTGGGCACTACTATTTGACGTGCTAAACTTATCTGTTATATTTGTACAGCTTAAATCACTTCCTTCATTATATTCTTTAAATTGTAACTGGCTGTCAGTGCCAAGTACACTTCCACCATTAGGATTAAATCCTCCTAATGCAATTATACTTCTATTATTGCAATATATTGTATCATCTATATAATTATCATATGATAGTAAGTATTTCTTATACCAGGCATCTATTCCTAACTTCATTGTTGAATTCTTGGCATTTACATTATTATCTAAGAGCATATTATTTAGTGCTGTGCCGATGTCACTTACCCCCGTTAATGCTACATAATATATGTATGATGAATATAATGTCATATTAACATAACTCACTGTTGTACAACTTGTATTTGAACTTAAACATGTATAGTGGTGAGTATTTATCTTTGCTAATTCTGTGCTATCATATAAATCCCATATTGTTTCGATATCTCCTGTTAATGTATATGTACCATTACTATAACTTACACTTCCGCTATATTTATATGTATTTTCGGGACTAGAATAGGAAAAGGTCTTTGAATATGGATTAATAATACGCATTAAATTACTACATGTTGTGCTTACCCCAGTGCAAACATATTTGTCGCTATATGTTTCTAAAGTCGTACTATCACTATTATACCAATTTATATATGTTACTGACGTAGCATTATTTACTGTATATGTTCCATTACCATTATTAGTATAACTATCACCCATCATTAAGGATATTGCTAAATCTCCATTCTCTAATGATCTATAATACAAAGTTGTCCCATCTATTCCAACTATATATCTCGCGATACTATTTGAACCACTTCCACCATTGTCTAATAAATATTTGCCAACTAACTGACTATTATTTGATAGTGATGAAATTAATTGAGGATTTGTTAAAGTATATTGCCCATTGCTATAACTTATTGTACTAGAGTAATACCAACTTGTATTTATTGTCATTGATGTTTTTACTATAGAATAAGAAAAATACAGCGTTTTAGATTTATACACCGCGTTATACATATATCCTACATAGGCCGGCGAACTCTGATCGGCATTAAATTGCAACGTGCCAAATTGTGAATAATGTGAACTTGAATTTATTGGTATAGCACTAGCATAATAAGTATATTTATATGATTCTATTAAATATAATGTTGAACATGTTCCTGACTCAGTTGTACTTTTACATGTGTATTTGCCTACTAAAGTTGGTATTACAGTTCCACCATTACTACTTGTTACTTGAGTAGATGACTTTGTTCCAGCTAGTGAGAATGTTCCATTACTATAAGTATAATCTGTTCCATACCAGTATGTTCCATTTAAACTTTGGCTTGATACCTTTCCACCATATCCAACATGTGTTCCTCTTGTATTTAAACATTTACCATCTACTACTTCACCATTATAGATCATTCTAACGCCACCTGTATCAGTTGTTCGTATCATTTGCCAACAATGATTGCCAAATATAACGTTGTTTTTATCTAGAATAGCAGTTCCATTTGCTTCTGATGTTCCATACCAGTGATATATCTTTTTAGTTGATAAAGATGCATTCATTGAATCTTGATGACTTCCTGTATATTCTCTTGCGTATCTTCCTTCTTTTTTAGCCCTTTTTAAAACATCATATAAGGTATTAGTTGTATAGTCTGCATACACTGTCGTATTACCTGTGGCATTGGTACTTGATGTTACTTCTGTTCCTCCTCCATCTTGTTCTGTATACCATCCATAAAATGTATAACCTGTTTTTGTAGGTGTACATAATTCTCCCCAAGGGTTATTACCATACTGAATTTTATTTGTACATCCTGTTCCACCTTGATTATCATATGTTAAAGTATATCCAACTTGGGTATTTATTGTTTTTATTTCTTGCCCATAGGCTAAAAAAGTATAGAAAGAAAGGGTTATATTTGTTAAAGTCACTAAAAGATAGGCTGCTATTATACTAAAAAAATATACTTTTTTAATTGGATGTTTAAACAAGTTATTTAGTCTATCTTTCATATTATCATTCCTTTACTATACTAGTTTTAGTATACCATTTGTATAAAAAAAATACAATCTTTTGACTGTATTTTAAAATTTTATTTTATTTTCAACATATTTCACTAATTCATCAAGCTTTATTACTTCTTGTTTCATAGTATCTCTATCTCTTATTGTGACTGTATTATTATTTAAAGTATCATCATCAATTGTAACAGAGAAAGGTGTACCAATAGCATCACTTCTTCTATATCTTTTACCTATTGTACCGGATTCATCATAAGTAGTCATAAAATGTTTTGATAATTCTTGGTATACTTCTTTAGCTTTTTCACTATGAATCTTTTTAATAAGTGGTAATACTGTTACTTTATATGGTGCTAGATATGGTGAAAGTTTTAACACTTCTCTTGTTTCATTTTCTAACTCTTCTTCATGATACGCTTCAAATAATACTGCAAGTACTGTCCTATCAACACCATAAGTAGATTCTATAACATATGGAATATACTTTTCATTAGTTTCAGGATCTAAATATTCTTGTTTAACACCAGAATACTCCGTATGTCTTGTTAAATCAAAATCTGTACGATTATGAGTACCATTAATTTCACCCCAACCAAAGACAGGAAAATTATATTCTATATCACAAGCAGCCTTTGCGTAATGAGCTAATTTTTCATGATCGTGATATCTTAATTTATCTTCAGCAAGACCTAAATCCATAAAGAACTTCTTACCATATTCTTTAAAATATTTATATAACTCTTCATCCATACCTTTTTTACAAAATGTTTGATATTCCATTTGTTCAAATTCAATTGTTCTAAAAGTAAAGTTACCAGGTGTAATTTCATTTCTAAACGCTTTACCTATTTGACCAATTGAAAATGGTAATTTTGCTCTCATACTTCTTTGAACATTTAAAAAGTTAACATATTCCCCTTGAGCATTCTCTGGTCTTAAGTAAATAACACTCTTTGAGTCTGCAGTAACACCACGATATGTTTCAAACATTAAATTAAATTGTCTAATATCTGTAAAATTACTTTTACCGCATTTAGGGCATGGTATTTTATTATCATGTATATATTTAATCATTTCCTCCTGAGACATAGCATCACCCTTTGATGATTTTGTATAATCATTAATAAGATTATCTGCTCTTAATCTCATTTTACACTCTTTACAGTCAATTAAAGGATCTGAGAAAGAGGCAATATGACCAGATGCTTCCCATACTTTTGGATGCATTAAAATATCTGCATCAAGTTCATAAGCATTAGGGCGCTCCTGAATAAATCTTTTTCTCCAAGCATCTTTAATATTGTTTTTAAGTCTTACCCCAAGTGGTCCATAATCCCAAGTATTTGCAAGCCCTCCATATATTTCACTACCTTGATAAATAAAACCATACTGCTTACAAAAATTAACCATCTTATCCATATTCATATAAATAACCTCTTTTCTAATTCATGTTTTCTAACATTTCTTTTAATTCTTTAACTTCTTCTTTAGTCATTTCTTTTTTATCAAACTCTTGATTGAACCAACCTGGTTCTTTAACCTCTTTTATTTTATCATTTTTTTTCTCAACTTTGTTCTTTATTTTATTATGTTCTTTTTCACAAATACTCATAGCTTCTTTAACTGTTGTTATACCAAGTCTTTTCCAATGACCTGCTATAGCCTCAATATAACTTTTATTAAGTTTTTGATCATTTATTTTTAAAACATAATCTATTAAAACATTTATAACACCAGGATTTAGTTTTTGATCTACTAATAAGTCTTCTAATAATTTTAAATCTCTTGTTGTAACTTTACCATCTTTATATTTACTTTTTAAGAAATAATATGGATTAACATTTTCAAAAACATAAATCATCTTATCTCTTTTAGATTCTTCATTAGAAGTATTTTTTAAATATTTAGGCTGACTTTTATATATTATTGTAGGAAGACTACCATCTTGTTCAAATTGATAATAATTACGGCAATTCTTCCTTAATAACTCTTTATCGATTAGGCCTTTATCTCCAATAGATGACATAATAATATTTTGCATATTTAAAACATCTATATCATATAAAACACTTAAACTATTAATTAACTCTTTATTTGATTCAGTTAACCATTTTTTTAAATCAATACCCATAGTACCTGATATTAATAAATCAAAATCATAATCTGTAAATTTAAGTTTATTAGTTATTTTACTCTTTATATCTTCATTTACTATATAAGAACTAGTAGGACTACTCTTAAACACTTCATCAAAACGATGAGATATATTTTCATAATCTTTCAAACTAATTTTTGGTAATTTATATGGCATTACTACTTTATCATACATCTCTTTACCTAAATTATTATAAAGTGCCATATTTAATAATGGATTATTTAAGAATTCATTTGGTAAAAGAGCATTAAAAATATTAAAAATATAACTATTACCATTTCTATATGTTTCAACAAGCCCTACAGCTTCTAACTTTTCTAAAGCCATCGTTATATCAGTAAGTGATAACTTAGTTCTCTTAATTAAATCATTAAAAGATAAATCACTAGATATTATTTCTTTTTTTTCAATATCATTGATTAAATTAAAATAAAGTGATACTGCTACAGTTCCAATAATTGGTTGATAAAAATCAATAACTGTTTTTCTATCTAACTCTGTTATAAAGTTTTTATTTATAACATTATAACTATCAGTTCTTAACATAATATCACCTCAAATAAAGTATATCATTATTTATCTGTTTTATAAACAAAAAAAAGGTTTTTTAAACCTCTAATTTATTTTTATGGATTTGCTTGCTAATAGTGTCATTTCCTTTTCTATTGTTGTATAATACGCGTTTTTGCCACTTGATATTAAACTTGATATTCTTGGCACAACTAATAAACCTAATACACCTATTATTAATATTAATTCTATTAGGGTAAATCCTTTTGTTTTTTTTCTCTCAACCTGTCTTTTTACTTTTTCCATAAATTTCTCCACTCAAACCAAAAGTTCACACTATACCATATATTTTTTTTGCTATTGTGATTTCATCAATTATTTTTCAAAAACAAAAAAGACCATAAAATGGTCTTTTCTAATAATCTTTTTATTATTTGTTTACTGCTTCTTTTAAAGCTGCGCCAGCTTTGAAAGTAACTGCTTTTCTAGCAGGAATTTTAACAGTAGCGCCAGTTTGAGGATTACGTCCTTCTCTAGCAGCTCTCTTTGAAACACCAAATGTTCCAAATCCAACTAGAGGAACTTTATTTCCTTTCTTAAGTGCTCCCTCGATTACTTCAAGAGTAGCATTTAAAGCACGTCCTGCATCTGCTTTAGTTAAACCAGTTTTTGCAGCAATTGCTTCGATTAATTCTGCTTTTTTCATTTAGCATACCTCCCATAAATTTTAAGCATACGTTTTAGACATATTATGCTTACATATATAAGATAGCATAAAAAAAAACCAAAAACAATGGTTTTTTTAACTTTTTCCTTTAAATTACTACTGCAATCAAGGTGTTTGACCCTTTATTGACAAGTTTTGATAATGTTTGTTGTAACTTATACCTTACATTTTCAGGCATCATTGCGATTTTTGATTGTATGCCTTCCTGAACAATAGTATCTAAACTTCTACCAAATATCTCGCTTTTCCAAATATCTGTCGGATCTTTTTCTGAATCTTTCATTAAATGATCAATTAATTCTTTACTTTGTACTTCACTGCCTATTATTGGTTCAAAAGTAGACTCTACATCAACTCTAATCATGTGAATAGATGGTGCTACAGCCTTTAATTTTATTCCATATCTAGATCCTTGTTTTGTAATTTCTGGTGTGTCCAATTTCATATCACTAATAGAAGGAGTTGCTACACCATATCCTGTTGCTTTAACCATCTGTAAAGCATTCCTTATCTCTTTATATTCATTTTTCATTTCATTGTATTCCTGAAACATACCAAGTAAAGATGATTTATCTGAAACATCTATTCCTATCATTTCATTTAACACTTCACTAAATAATTCTGGCGGTGAATCAAGTGTTACTGTCGCTGTTCCAGTCGAAGGATCAACATCTGAAAGATAAGCTTTAGATATATAATTAGAATCTTCAAAATGATTAGTTATTTTATTAACATCTCTTAATTTATCAATTTCAATAACACTTTCTCTCATTTTATCGATATACTCTTTTTTTACATAATGATTAGGTTTTAACACTGCAATCCATTCTGGTATATCAACCTTTACTTCTAACACTGGGAATTCATACAAAGCTTCTCTTAGAATATCCGTTATATCCTGTTCTTTCATATCCTCAACATTAATTGGTAAAACAGGAACCATATATTCTCTTGCTAAATCTTCTTTTAAAGTAATTGTTTCACTAGCTTTAGGATGACTAGAATTTAAAACCACAATAAATGGCTTATTTATTTCCGTTAATTCACCAACTATTCTTTTTTCAGCATCAACATAATCATTTCTATCAAATTCCCCAAAACTTCCATCAGAAGTTATAATAATCCCTATTGTTGAATGATCTTTAATTACCTTTTCTGTCCCTATTTCCGCTGCTTCTACAAATGGTATTTCTTCATCATACCATGGAGTATGAACCATTCTCGGACCATTTTCATCTTCATATCCCTTAGCATTTGGCGTAACATAACCAACACAATCAACTAGACGCATATTACATGTAAAATCATCTATTTTTACTTTTGCCACATTATTAGGTACAAATTTAGGTTCCATAGTCATTATTGTTTTACCACCTGCTGATTGTGGTATTTCATCAAGTGCTCTTTTTCTTTCATATTCATCTTCAATATTAGGAATAACTAAGTTTTCTACGACTTTTTTGATAAATGTACTTTTACCCGTACGAACT
>Ga0247611_10001535_pt1 | contig 40665 bp, 37 predicted proteins | sample 177DNAGHGhighgp2_FD_192422 | JGI IMG/M metagenome (GOLD analysis project Ga0247611, IMG submission 192422) | Sheep rumen microbial communities from Palmerston North, Manawatu-Wanganui, New Zealand - 1770 DNA GHGhigh gp2 | ecosystem: Host-associated > Mammals > Digestive system > Stomach > Rumen... | reverse complement strand
GCCCACATGATCCAGTCGGACTTGGAATAGGATTTTCTGCAGTCGAACTGCTCATTTTCCACTGTGGAACGGTTCTTGATTCTGGTTTTGTAGGTGTTGACCATGTGCACGGAATAATTAAGGAACTTGGCTATTCGCTCACTGTCGTTGATGCCCAGTCGGATGAGTGCGAAGATGCGCATCTCAGATGTGAGGGAATGCTCGTTGGGAGGCAACTTGCGGTCTTTCTCCTCAAACAAGAGATTGTATTTCTGCACAAAGTCGGGGAATATCTTGAGGAAAGTCTGGTCAAAGGCTTCATACATGTTCTCCCTTTCGGCGTTGAGTGTGGATTATTTCATCATCGACCTGAGGTCGTCGTACTGCCTTGCCACGATTTTACGGTCTATCATCAAATAGAGTTTCTCGAGTTTGGCGATAAACTCGCTGTTGGTGTAGAATGACCTTCCAATGTATGCATTCTTGATTTTGTCGTCTTCCTTGAGTTGGCGATTGGCCAACTGCAACTGGTCAAGTTGTGTGGCAATGGTCTCTTTCGCCTCGGTGAGTTTACGGTTTTTCTTGCGAATGAACCAGTAACTATAGAGAATGACGGCAGAAAGCAGCACAAACAGAATGCTGGTGGCGATGAACCAGTTGCGCTGACTTGCCACAGCCTCATACCAGTCGCGCTCAATGATGGGAAGAATGTCGCCAATCTCTATCTTGCGCAGACGGCTGTTGTAGAACTGCACGTCGTCGAGTGCCTGATGCACATACATGCTGGCTCGCTCGTGGTCGCCTTTCTTGTAGATAAGTCTCGACAAGTTTCGGCATAATGGTGGGCGGAATCGTAGCAGTAACTCTTATACTCATAGTAGAGTTGATACATTAGTTCATAGTACTTGTCATTGGACTTCTTGTTGGGAAGTTTCTCTATCTGAGCCAGTTCCTTTTTCAGACCGTCGATACGCTCCACACGCCGGTGTTCATACTCGTCGCGCTGGGCTAAACTCTTGTCAAGCCTCGACAACCAGTCCGACGGGCCGTCTGCCGACAGCACATCAGTAGATATGCTCAAAAGGATAAAAAGGAATATGTATTTCATGTTATTATGAACGATTCTGTAATATTTGTTCAAAAGTAACTATTATTGGTCAATAAATGATAAATAAAGGATGGTATTTCACAAACATTAACAATCAAAATGGGTACATCGGGCCTGTTCCAAATCCAAATGATTCAGAATTGAGACACGAAAGAAGGGATGACAGACCATATAATGGCGAATGCTGCCGCCAAAAAGTAGAGATTTCACATTGTGGCGTCCACACAATCTTCACTTCACACTCCATATTTTTCAATAAAAGTCAACAATTTTGTGCGATTTTGCAATTATTAAGTTTGAAAAGATTGGGATTATAGAAAAAATGCGTATTTTTGCTTTTTGGAAATACCCCAAACACAATTCACGGATGGCAATTGTAGTGATTGCCGTGGATGATGGCTGTTAGAATACACACATTATGAATGAAATACTTTTCTAAACAATTTTCTTTATCAACATGAAAAATGTACCTGTAATCAAGATTGGAATCGTCGCTGTAAGCCGCGACTGTTTTCCTGAGTCATTGGCTGTCAACCGTCGCAAGGCAGTGATTGCCAAGTATGTAGAGAAATTCGGCACTGCCGATATCTACGAGTGTCCTATCTGTATCGTAGAGAGTGAGATTCACGCTCAGCAAGCCCTTGAGGATGTGAAGAAGGCTGGTTGCAACGCCCTCTGTGTGTACCTGGGTAATTTTGGTCCGGAGATTTCTGAAACCATGATTGCCGACTGGTTCCAGGGTCCAACCATGTTCTGCGCTGCTGCCGAGGAGACACAGGAGAATTTGATTGATGGCCGTGGCGATGCTTACTGCGGTATGCTGAATGCCAGCCAGGCCCTCTCTCTCCGCAAGACTCGTGCCTATATCCCCGAGGAGCCCGTTGGCGATGCCGCAGAGTGCGCAGAGATGATTCATGAGTTCGTGCCCATCGCACGTGCCATCGTTGGCTTGCAGAATCTGAAAATCATCAGTTTCGGTCCACGCCCCAACAACTTCCTTGCCTGCAACGCTCCTATCCGTGCACTGTATGACCTCGATGTCGAAATTGAGGAGAACTCAGAACTCGACTTGCTTGAGGCTTTCCAGAAGCATGAGGGCGACCCACGCATCGACGATGTGGTGAAGGATATGGCTGCCGAACTGGGCACAGGTAACAAAATCCCGTCCGTGCTGCCGAAACTTGCACAGTATGAACTCACATTGCTGGATTGGATAGAGGCACACAAGGGCTCTCGCCAGTTTGTGGCCATGGCCAACAAGTGCTGGCCGGCATTCCAGACCATGTTCGGATTCGTGCCTTGCTATGTGAACAGTCGTCTGACCGGCCGCGGCATCCCCGTAGCCTGTGAGGTTGATATCTATGGCGCACTGTCGGAGTTTATCGGTACTTGCATCACCCAGGATGCTGTCACCCTGCTCGACATCAACAACTCTGTACCCAGGGATATGTACGAGGAAAGCATCAAGGGCAAGCAGTTTGAGTGCGACACCTATACCGACAAGGAAATCTTCATGGGCTTCCACTGTGGCAACACCGCTTCGTCGAAGGTATGCAACTGCCAGATGTGCTTCCAGCGCATTATGGCCCGCGCACTGCCGATAGAGGTGACCAACGGAACTCTCGAGGGCGACCTTAAACCCGGCAAGGCCACTGTTTATCGTCTGCAATCCACTGCCGACACCAAACTTCGCGCTTACATCGCACAGGGAGAAATCCTGCCAGTAGCCACACGCTCGTTCGGTTCAATCGGTACCTTCGGCATCAAGAACATGAGCCGTTTCTATCGCCATGTGCTCATCGAGAAGCACTATCCTCACCATGCTGCTGTCATGTTTGAGCATGCAGGCAAGTATCTCTGGGAGGTACTCAAGTATATGGGCATCCCCGTGGACGAAATCGACTACAACTTCCCCAAGGGCAACTATTACCCCACAGAGAATCCTTTCGCCTGAAACCACTCAAGCCAAGAGCAATTCCACTCTTGAGCACCATCAGAATTCAGCCCTTATTCGGCACCAGCCGAATAAGGGCTCACGGTGCTCATCCATTTGGGATACCTTGCATACGACCGCAGGAAGCAAGAGTGCTATATTCCCAACCGTGAGGTAACAGGTGAGATGGTGAACGCTGTAAGAGACAACAACTGGAAACATGTGATGGATGCCCTGGAACAATCAGAGCAACTTCTACAAGCCACCCTCGAGGGCGACTGCGAGGCTGTGGCACAGGGCGTGGATGCCGCCCATGACGAGCATACCAGCATCCTCTCCTATAACAATGAAAACTCACTCGCCTGCGTGCTCTCTATCGCATATTTCTATGCCCGCAACGACTATGTCATTCACCGTGAGTTGGCTTCTGGCAAGGGCTTCGCAGACTTAGTGCTCATCCCTCGCAAAAATGTCGATTCCCCCGCTATCGTTTTGGAACTGAAATACAACAGGGATGCCGACTCCGCCATCGACCAAATTCACTGCCGCCAATATCCAGCCAAGGTGGCGCAGTATACTGGCGACCTCCTCCTCGTGGGCATCAATTATGACCGCGAGAAAAAGACCCATGAGTGCAGGATTGAGAGATGGAAGATGGATGATTGAAATATGCCGCTCATAGATTTGTGCCGAGCATCATCTTAATGGCGTCTCATTCCAGAGTTTTTCTCTAATTATTTCCTGAAGTTTCCCACCATCACAAATTACGTAAAAGTTTTATTGTCACGAGACTTGTCGCAGACCCACTGACCGAAGGGAGGTAATTGAAGAGATTTGTCGAAGACCCACGAGGGATGCAGTAATTTTAGAATTGATAAGCAGATGAAAAGAATTTTGAAGAATTATCGTCGCAAACGACGTGAACCTACGCAATAGAGTTAGGAAATGACTTGTCATTTCATCTCAAATTCCTATAAATTCATCATAATGGAAAATTCTTTAATTACTGCGTTCCTCGTGGGTCTTCGACAAATCTCTCAAATTCGTGACAAAAAGGGTAGGAAGGTTCAGTTATTTCTTTGGATTTTGTCGTTTTTCGTCGAATTATTTGTTTGGATGATATCTTTCTTGAAAGAATATCGTTGCTTTATTGTATTTTTGTCGGCAAAATAAAATCCGAACAGATGAAAAGAAAGATTCTGGTCTCGTTGGTTGGCATCATCGTCCTGATTCCAATCGGACTCTATTCCAGACATATCAGCTGGCTCCCGGATGAGGTGGGTGATGCACTCTGGGCCATGATGGTCTTTTGCTTCTGGCGTATCATACTGGTCAGGAAAGGCCTACCCTTTGTTGCACTGATTAGCCTGATTCATTCTTATCTCGTGGAATTCTCCCAGCTGATTTGCTGGCCTTGGCTGGTGTCGTTCCGGAGCACATTCATCGGTCACATGATGCTTGGGCAGGGTTTTCTTTGGATAGACCTTCTGGCCTTCCTGATTGGCATTTCCCTCATTTATTGGGTGTTCTATGCCATTGAACAAAGATTGAGATAAATAGGTCGTTTTGTAAAAATACAAATTGTTCGTTGGAAAAAGTGCAGCGAAGTTGATTTATTCGTTAGAAAAAGTGTAGTGAACATGGTTGATTCGTTGGAAAAAGTGTAATTGATGAAAATTGAAAAGCCCCAGCACCATTTCAAGAAGTACTGGGGCAGTAGAGTCTTAAACAATTAGAAGTGTAAACGACCGTTCACAAAATAACCAATGGGGAAGGGCATTATGTTTTATTTTTCAACATATAGCTTCTGTGAAGGACATGTCGCTTGGAATTCCGGAGCGTAAGTGCATACGATGGTTGCAACACCCATTTCGTAAACGCCAGGTCGGTCAAGGTAGTATTCCGTCTCTATGGAGTGGGTGCCCTCTCCCAATCCGTAATACGAATAGCGTGTCTCTGTGTCACGGGGCGAAACATGCTTGAAGCTGTCACTCCATGACAGTTGTTCTATAGACTCCATGCATGCCGCCTTCGAGTCGATGACCGTCACCAAATCGAAGTTGCGCTCACAGGTGTAGGTCAGTCTCACCCTGATTCTGTCACCCACATGCAATTGCTTCTTGTCTGTGATGATCTCTCTCTTGATGGTCATCCCGCTGCCACTTGCCGCCACATCCGACATTGGTTGGAGGAACTGGGCGAAAACGGCACCCCATGAGAGTCCTTTTGAGTGTTTGGTGACCGACAGTGTTTGGGTGGATGAGTCCAGAGGGGTCTCCACATACCCTTCGTCACCTCGGCTGACGACATTGAGTTTTTTCCCATCGGCGTGGAATTCCGCCTGGCGGTTGTCGGTGAGATACTCGTCCGCCTCGAGCAGCAGGGCATGCACCGAATTCACGCTGTCAATCGGTGTTTCCCACATCTGTGTCCGTTTTTCCTGCAAGAGCCATTTCTGCATTTCCCTATATGTGGTCTTGTCCTCAGGACAAAGTATGTATAATGCTTCCATTCCTGCAACATGGGTGGGTATCTTGTAGCTGTACCAAGAATATGTGGCACGTGGAGTGTCGAATGTCCTGCCGCGCTCGTCATCACATTTGGTGTATTGACGGAGGCTTTCGGCATACACCTTTGCCCTGTCATGGAAACCAGAATGTTCCAGTATCAAGGAGGTCATGGCCTTTTCGCGGATGGTTTGTCGGTGTATGTCTTTCATCAAAAGCGGAAGAAGATAGTCAAACGCCCTTTTCGCATCACCTGTCATGACACGGTCGGAGACGGCATAGTTGTACATGTGCTGAAGCATGGAAAACGTTGGAAAGTACACTTCTTTTCCTTCCTTCTCGCGTTTTTGCATATCGCTAACCTGACTGCACATTTCCTGGTCGCAGAACATGAATGCTTTCTTTACGATTCCTTCTACTTTGTCCAAACCTCCTATGTATTTCTGAAGGCGGCACAAGTGCATCAACACTTCTGTGGTCATATAGAACGATTCGGGCATGTCCCTGTACCATTTGAAACCACCTCCATGGCCTTGCAGTTTCTGGAGCTTACCGACGAGATTTTTCGTCAACCATTCTATGTTTTCCGGAATAGAATACAGTCCTTCTCCATATTTCTTCACTGCTTTTTGCAGATGATCGGTCAAAAGGGTGCAATACAAGGATACAGACACGCTGATGGCGTTTTTGGAATCAGGATCCGTCATGGCTGGTAGGGCTTGGATGGCCAACCATATGGGATTGTTCGTGTATTGTAATGAAAGCCGCCTTCGTGTACTGCCAGCAGGCAACATGGCTGCTGTGTCGATAGATGTCGTTCCTGCTCCGTCTTGAGAGATGACGTGCGTTACGGTTACTTCGGTCTTGTTGGGCAGGACCAGAAGTGAATGCTGCTCACCATCGCTGAATCCTTCGCCTATCGCATATACCCTGCAGATATAGTCTTTTACTTCTTCGTCGGGAGTGAAGTGGAACGACTCTGATGTGGTGATATTGTCATCGATGTTGAATGGTCTCGATTCGGAGAAAACGACCTGTTCGTCGGAGGCATTCAGCAATTCGAACACCAATTTTCCAGAAATATTTTTTCCTGAGCAATTGGTCACCTCGGTGGATATGGTCGTGTCGTCACCCACCCTGACAAATCTCGGCATGTTGGGCTTGACCATCACTTGTTTTCTTGCCACCGTCTCCCCTTCGATGTATGAGAAGCACATCTGGCTGGTATGTGCAACAGCCTGGAACTTCCATGTTGTCAAGCTGTCGGGAAGAGTGAATTCCATCACCACTTCTCCGTCGCTGTTGGTGCGAAGCATGGGCATGAAGAATGCCGTCTCGCTCATATCTGATCTTAGATGGAATTCTTGTGTCTCATCCTCTTTGTCAATGACAGGAGGTTCCATTTCTGCTGATCCTGTATAACCGTCATCATCACACATAGAGCCACATGGGGGAGCACCTGCTGGCGCGCCTAAACCGTAGCACGCCTCCTCGAAAAGAATTTGAGAGATTTTATGTTTAAAAGAGTTGAAAACATAGGGTGAGGTGATGTTTTTGAGTTCCATGCTATCAGACAGACTGGTATTTTCTATGCAAAAATACCATTTTGCAGAGGGCACGTTCCATCTCAACACAGGACCAAATCCATTCCACCGGTTGGGTGATAGTTGGTCGAGCGATTTGTCATACAACGTTGCTATGACATTGGCGGTAATGTTGTTTCCATCGGAGTCTTTCACGGAAAGAACCCATTTCTCCTTCGTACCGGGGATAACCCTGTCACGGAAGGTTTTCCACGACAAATGCAACTCCCGTTTGGGTATTGGCTTGGTAATGGTGAAGTTTTGGGTCTGCAACTTCTTGTCCCTGACCCACGCATAGCTGACGAGCAAGGCGTTCCCATATTCTTCCTTATATGAGAATCGCTTGTTGATCATGCCTGATTTCGCATATTCGGCACCGCTCTCCAACAGTTTGTCGCCTGAGAAAACGTTATAAAGTATATAGGCGTTTTCTTCGCTGCAGCCAATCTGCAGGATGACATCGTCTCCGTTTACTGGGAACACTTCTGCTGACTGGTATGACCATTTCTCAGTTGGCGAAGGTGTCCTCACACCGTCTTTGTCAAAAACAACAAAATCATGGGTAAACTTTTCTGTATCTGTTTTGACATGAAGCATATGTTCACCAGTCTCCATTGGTGGAAGTGTGACAGCATGATTGGATGAAGCTGTGAAGATGTCTTTCGAGTCATCCATCCAATAGTGGAATTCAGCGTCGAGATCCTGTCCCGTGGCATTCTTTGCTACAAACACGAAGGAAATGGTGTCAGACAGTTCTATCTTGTCTTCCATTCGGATATGAGTGAAATGCTCTTTGTCGCTGAGGGGCAATGTCATCCGGCCTGTCTGCATCTCACCTGTGGGATCAACGACATCTGCCTCGACAATGATATTCATGAAAATGCCTCCTGGTATGTATTCCTTTCGAGAGGAGGAATGTAGTCTCATTGGGACTTTAATGACGAAACGACCATTCTCATCTGTAACACTTTCGCCTTCATAGTATTGTTGATTCGAATATCGCTCATACAAATAGCCTGTTTCCCAATATGGTCTTAAAAAACACCACCACCAGGCCATGGCCCGTTTCACACGATACCTGACCTTGCCGTTGCCTACAGGAACGCCGGCGTAGGTGCTGGCGGCGCCTTCCAGTTCAATGGTATCACCATCCTTGTAGGGCTTGCCGTAATCTTCGATTTTCACTTCAAACGTTGGACGTTTGTACTCCTCTATCTTTATCGTCTTCCTTCCACCGTCACAGGAAAGGGTGTAGTCCCCTGTCTCAATATCTTCAGGGATGACAAAGTCACAATGGGCGACACCCAGCTCATCTGTTTGGAACTCTTCTATTTTCAAGTGATTTCCATATCGCTTTGAAAACTCAACATATGATTTTTGACAAACTGTTTTGACAAGTTTGTTCCTATCCATATGATATTGTACAAAGGCGGCATGTATGGTTTGTCCGGGGCGGTAAATAGTCCTGTCAGTCAAAATCTCGGTGATGTCCTTGTCTTTTTCTTTATCATAGTCGTACTCTCGCATATACCCCGTATCTATCACATTGCAATATTTGTCTCTTTTTGTATAAGGAAGGACACCATAGGGTTTGTGACGATATTTGAATACAACTTCGCCATTGATGTCACAAAATAGGGTTTTCGTGACTTCATTACTCCAGTTCAAGGTGTTGACCATAGCTTTCCTTACAGGCTGCCCTGTGGTGTTGTCCACCACAACAATTCTCATTTGCTTTTCAGGAAGACATTCGACTATGGTGGTTATGCCACTAACATACAATAGAATGCTATCTGAAATACCTTTGTTTGAAGTCAATTCTACAAAATATATTCCTAATGGCAATCCTTCAACTTCTATTTGAGCTTCCGTGGTGATATAAGGCTTGTCAACCTTGTATCTATAGGACTTGCTGTAAATGGGAGAGGAAGATACGTGTTTCTTGTTCTTACGGAGGTTTCTTTTGTCATATCTCAAAACATCCTCACTGGTCAGGTCTGTTGGATAGACAGATATGGTGAGACGAGAAATGTTCTTAATACTGACATCTATTGTGAAAGGTTTGTCCGGTACAGCAGTTTCATCAAAAAAGGATGTTGAGAACCGTGGCCGCTCCATTTCCTTCAATATGGATACCAACTCAATGGTGTGCTCATTATCTGCAAATCTATCAGCGAAGGATTTTGCATAGAGATATTTCTGTTCGATGTATTGGTCTTCAGCATCCTTACCATCATCGCCGGGTTTGGGAATCAAGTTGTTCTCTACGATGTATTTGACAGCCAGGCATACCACTGGCAGGTCACCATATTCATCAATGACGGAGGTGAGTTTCTCATATTTCTCCTGATTCGTTGAATCCTCTTTTATGTCATAATCATCTTCATCTTCACAATCATCCTCGTCTGTTGAATCTTCGTTGATGATCATTTGGATTTGTGAATAGCATGTTGCAGCCTTGTTCCCTGTTTTCTTATAGTAGTCATACAAAACATTATAAGAACCGGATTCAATACCTATGAAACTGAGAAGATCGTTGCAGAACAAAGAGCTGTCGTGCCCTTTTGTCAGCCAACTATAGTCACCAAGATGAATTGAAGCCAGATAGTCTGGGTCTGCCAATGCCATTTGATAATGATCTTTCGGTGAAATGGAACTACCAGCCCCCATTTCAATAGCCTTTCCTGCTATCAGATGAAAAAGGGCTGTCATCATTTTGTTCCCATCTTGTTCAGCCATTTTGATGGTTTCCTCAGCAACGATCAGGACATGATTGAACAAAGCTATCATATAATTAGCCAAACAATACGTCATCAGTTCACATAGATGATGATAGTCTCTGATTCTCATCAGCTCTTTAGTGGCTTCATCGAATATCGACCTTTGGGTTTCTGGAAGGTCATCTTTCCATGCTTTTTGCAGCTTCTCCAATGTGGTTTCAATATCATATTCCATGGTCTAAGTGTTTTTTGGTTGTTAATCTCATTTTCTCAATTACGATGCAAAAATAGACATAGGTTGTCCCAAATCGCGGTACAGGTAAGAGATAAATTGAGATTTCTTCCTTTTTACGACTATCTTTCGGTAAAGGAAGGTTAATAGGTTCAGTTTTTATCTGTGATGAGTTATTATTGTAAGTCAGTACTATACCCGAACAGGGCATAATCTCCTTTCAATGGATCGTCGGGGAAGATTTCTGCGAGGGAGGCTGTAAGTCGGCGTGCAGCGGACATCGTTGCCGTTTTGGTTGTGAGTAGTCCGAAATGTGCCGATTGCCGTAATACGTGGACGTCCAAGGGCATGATGAGCGTACGTCGGTCGATGAAGTCCTCCCACAGTCCCAGATCAATGGGAGAATTGCTGCGCACCATCCATCTGAGAAACAGGCAAACCCGCTTACAGGCAGATTGAGTGTTTTGTGGTATGATTCTGCTGATGCCGTGACCATTGAAGTACTGGCAGATGACAGCGATGGCGGTGGGACCGTCCGTGGCATGCTGACGGACATAATCACCCAAAGAGCCATATGTCAGCAGCAGTTGCCGATAGGCATGGAAGAAACGGTACATGGTGCCGTTTTTGTACAGACGGTAGAAGCATTTCGTGTCTCCTTCCTTGAAATGGTCTTCGAATTTGCCTTTCCTTATCCATTCATCCACTTCACCTTCCGACCACTTGAGAATCATCTCGATTTTCTTGTTGAATTGTTCACGGCTTCCATAGCTCAAGCTTGATGCAATGAATGCCATTGCCTCTTGGTTCCTGATGCCTTTGACCTGACGCATGTACCGTGAGGGATCATTCTGAAAATATACAATGTCTTCGTATCGTTCGGCGTATTGTTTTAACCGTTGTTCAGTGGTCATGTACGTTTCTCCTTTCTTATCTTGTATTGTTCAACACGAAGTATGGGGCGGTATAAAGCCAACAGTTATACATGTCATCCATGCTTTCTTCTGAGTCATCATATCAGTTCATCTTTGTCATACGGTAGCCCATCCGCTTCAGCTGCATGGCTGCTCCCATCAGATAGAGCTGATGCAGACAGGCGACGTATGCGTTGAAGGCATCCCTTGTTCCTGGTTCGATGTTCTGATGGCGCAGAGCGTTATACACACGGGAGGCGCATTCACCAACAATTTTCTCGAGTACGGTGTAATCCACGCCTCTCAGCAGCAGCACTTCCTCTCGGATATACTCATCCATGCTGTCGTAGCCGCGCTTGTTGCGCATAAAGTCATAAAGGTTTTCTATTTTCGAGTAGATTTCCCACTCGACATCCCAGAACTTCGCCACGGCCATGCCGATGTACATCATCCAACCAAGGCTGGCGGAAGGGAAGTCGTTGAACTCCCTGATTCCATCAGAGATGTATTCTTTCGCTATCTCCTTCCATTTCTCCTCCACGTCAGGGCATTCTGGCAGCCGTTCATCCACTTCCTTCATGCTGACAAGGAACTGATGCAGGTCATCGTGCAGTTGCTTTTCGAATTGTTCCATTTTTATTGAATATAAGAGAGTGCAAAAATACAAAAAAATCCCAAAGCATGGTTGATGATGCCTTGGGATTTTTAAGCGTTGTTGAGTTACTTTCATTCCATGATTCTTTCAGCCAGTCTTGTGAGTTCCTGGTAGGAAAGTGCGCTGACTTGCCGCTCGATGTCACCGTCCTTGGTGATGAAGAAGAGTGTCGGGATGGACTGGATGCGTGCAGCACCATCACCAAGACGCTCCTCCGATTCATGCCGGACAGGATGGTGTAGGAGCGAATAGTGAAGTGCGGTGTCAAGATGTAGAAATTCTATGATTAGGCGGAGGAAGCTAGACTTGGCTTTAGGGGTGCGCTCAAGTGTTGCTCATTGCAGCGGCTCGATGTCCAACTCCTCGCAAAACTTGGCATCCATGCCTTCGTAATCGAAATGGTAGTCTATCTCTTCCAAGGGAAGGCCTTTGAACAGCTTGTAAATCATGGCGTGATAGGGCAGGGGAGCAGCAATGAGTTTGAAGTTACTGTCCCCCAATACAAAGTCCTTATGATAGAAAGTCTTCCTGACGCTTCTGCTTTCCTTGAACACAAGGTTGTATCCCTGAAGGAAGAAGAACTCGACATGCACGTCAAAGCCATTCTCCTTTGCGATTCTCTTGATATCCTCTTGTAGGGAGACGGCATTCCCAGGATTTTGATAAGTATTGGGGTTTTCGAGGAACACCATCTCGTCGGTGGCCAGGGAAATTGTCTTGTCCTTGAGTTCAGGGTATTGACTTATGATGTCCTGATAGATCTTGTTGATGAAGTATTTCTCCGCCGTGATATGCCTTTTGGGGTTCAGTTTTCCGAAGATGACCTCACGGGTGTATTTGCTGGCCTTGATGTAATCGGAATCCGTGAACTTGCCGATGAAATCCTCGTAGGTGTCCGCATCGAGGACAATTTCCTTGTCGATGTTTTTCAGTGTCTGGAAATTGGCTTTCTTGATATCGACGGAAATGAAGAATTTGCCGGCGTTGTTTTGGTTGTATATGTTGTTGGAGGTGACGTTCGGCCTGTCCTTGATGGCATAGACGTTCATGTCCATATTGTTGAATTTAAGGAAGGCTGGACTGGAGAGAACGGACTGTATGATGTTCTCTCTGATGTCGTAGTATTCCTCCAGGAAACGAGCCGGGTCATTGCCGTAGTGAACCCTTATGTTCTCAAGAAGGTCATTGTATTTGGTCAGTGCCCCGTAGTCATTTTCATATAGTTTCAGGTAGTATTGGAAATACTCCTCATTGATGAGAGGTATCGGCAATTTGTAGTCACTTACAAATCTTTTCTGTAATTCTCTGTTGTTTGTTTTCATTGGATTCTCATTTGAAGTTTTATGCAAAGTTCGACAATACGTGTCCCAAATCATGGGACAGGGGAGGGAAAAAGTTAAAAAAGTTGCTTTGATGAGATCAAGTTAATAAACAATGGCAGGAAAGTCAGACTCACCATCTGCCTCCCTGCCTTTTTTGAACGGGTAGTCCTTATACAATCTTCATACCTCAATGCTGTTGATGACGCTGAGGGCATCGCCACCCTTGTCGATAGCGGAGAGCACGTCGAATACGCGGTCGCTCCAGCCTGCAATCAGGTAAACGTCAGGCTCGACAAGGCGCAAGGGCGACTGACCGTAGCCCCCAAGGTCGAACAAGTAGAGCTTTGCTTGGGGTGCAAGCTGCTTGTAGCGTCTCCATGACTTCTCGAAAGTGGAGTTGCGTCCGGTGCTGTCCCACATCTGCATGTCGGTGAACATCATCACCTTGTCCATCACCTGTTTTTGCTCGATGAGCCAGTCAACTACCTTATAGCCGTTGGTGCTGTAACCCACCTTGCCCTCAAGTCTCTCGAGCTGGCGGGTTGCCATCAGGATGTTGTCGGCAGGCATGTTTTCCACACTCCATTCACTACCGAAGATACCGGCGATGACCTGCTTGCAGCGGTTCTTGAGCAACATCGACAGCAACAGACCGATGTCGAACAGGCGCACGGTGCTCTTGGCGTTGACTTTTGTCCACATGGAACCGCTGACATCAGAGGCGATGAGCACACGGGTGTTCTCATCGAAGCCCTCAATGTTGGCTGCGGAATGGCGGACGGCTGTCTCCAAAGCCGACATCAGTGCAGAGGTGCCGGTGCTGTTGACCTGCTCCACCTCACGGTAGGCCGATAGGTAGCGGAAAGGCAACTGCTTCGACTTGGCCACTTGAGCGGCATCCGAGAGACAGTCGCAGACGAACTGCAAGTCGGCGAACGACACGTCAGCCTGAAGCATGTTGCGCAGGTTGCGCATCAGGGCCATATAGCCTAGCTTGCCGCTGCGGACGAGTTCCTCCCACTTCTGGCGGAAGGCCGCTGTCTTCTCTTCATCAGAGGCGAAGGGTTGCTGTCCGAGGGCTGACAACTCGGTCTCCCAGGTATAGGGAGTCTCCATCTGGCGGTTCACAATCTTGTCGAACAAAGCCTGCTGCTGCTCGTCCTTGGCCTTGGGGTGGACGAGGAAGAGCGCGTCGCGGAGCTTCACCTCGAGGTTGTCACGGTCGTACTTAGCGAACTGGTACTCGTCGAAGCGGTTGAAGGCACGCTGAAGGCCGTTCTGTATCTGGCGCGAGAGCTTGCCGAGTTTCTTGCGGGGGTCGGCGGACGGATTGCGCCACTGATAGCACATCAGCAACTCCATGATCTCATCGGCACGCAACACCGTCTTCTCCACGGCACGGGCCACGAGGTCGTCACCATTATGCACTTTCGCCAGCTCCACGAGCAAAAGCATGGGGATACTGCGGAGATGCATCTGGGTGCGTGCATAGACGGTGAGACGGGCGACGAATTCCGGCGACACCTTGCCCACCAAGGCGGCGATGCGGTTGACACGCTCGTCCTGCTTCTCGTAGCACAGGTCGCTCAGCGATGCTGTCACCACGGCGGTGTACAACTCCAACTCAGGGGTCATGGCGTAGGCCTTGGCTCCTTCGTGATTTGTCACGGTCATCTGTTCTTTCAATTTTGAATTCCAGTTCATCTTCTTTACATCTTTTATAGTTAAACATCAAATAAAGCGGTGCTACAGTCGTGGAGAGCCTCGGTTGTGAAAACCTGTCCAATGATTAGTTGTACTCTTGAAGTATCTCTACACTACGGCAACCGCTTATGGTGGCAGGAGCAACGGGCGGACTGACGGTCGGGGTATCGCGGTAAGTTCCCCTCAGATGGAGCGAAGTATCCGTCATCCTACGGCATCCTGATATTGTCGCGGAGGCAGGACTCGAACCTGCGACCTCAAGCTTATGAAACTTGCAAGCTGACCATCTGCTCCACTCCGCTGTGAAATATGAAAAGCAAGGCGACAGGCGAAAAGACACTTTTTACGACATTCTACCAACTAAACTACATGGAATCTCTCCACGGCAGGATTCGAACCTGCGTCTTCGGCGTGACAGGCGAAGTAAGTCTCATCTACGGCACTTGCTGAATATGTTTGTGAAAAGCAAGGCGACAGGCGAAAAGACACTATACGTTGCTCTACCGACTGAGCTACGTGGAATTGCTTCCAACGGCCGGACTCGAACCGGCGACACACGGCTTAAGAGGCGAAGTAAGTCTCATCTACGGCACTTGCTTATTATTTGTGAGGCGACAGGCGAAGAGGTTTTCTGAACTACACCAGCGAACTGGCGGCGGGATTCGGACCCGCGACTTTCGAATCCGTAATTCGACGTTCTAACCACTGCGAAGCAATCCTCTCCTACGGCACTCACCTTTATTATTTTTAGGTGGGATGCTACAGGCACAAGGAGACTTTTGGGAAACCCCAACGTTGGTTGTCAGAACACGGAGTACTGCACCTTCTACGGATTACAAATCGAAGTAACCCCTCGCTACGGCAATCACCACCTTTGTTTTCACTCACTCAAAGATCACTTTTCATTTTAGTGAGTGCAAAGCTATAGCACTACTACGCATTGTATTTGCGTGGTTAAGTAAAAGTTTAAAAAAATATATCAAAAAAGCGTATTTTTATGGTTCTACGCAAATAGAATGCGTAGAAATTGCCTATCTTTGCTCTTGTATTGAATTCAAAGGTAATTGAGATGAACAATTTTGATGTTATCCGTCAAGACGGGCGATTGCTCTATGAATACATCCGGGGGAGTCACCTCTACGGACTCAACAATGAGGACAGCGACATCGACACAAGCGGTGTCTATGTCTGCACTCGTGACGAACTCTTCGGTTGTTTTGGCTACAAGCCCCAGGTGACTGACAGCCGCCACGACAACACATGGTATGAGATAGGGGAGCTGGTCCGTCTGCTCCTGAAATCCAACCCCACGGTGTTGGAGAGTCTTTTTGTGCCGAAGGAAAAGGTACTCGGTGACATCCACCCCATCATGCAGATGGTCATCGACCAACGAGACCAGTTCATCAGCAAGCAGTGCTTCAATCCTTTCTTCGGCTATGCCAAGTCGCAGATTGAGAAGGCGCGGGGACTGAACAAGAAGATTGTCAATCCCGTGACCGAGCGACTGACTCCATACGATTTTATCTATACTTTCAAAGGCCAGGGCAGCACGAAGTTCAGCGACTGGCTCAGCAACCGCAGCCTGCATCAGGAGTTCTGCGGACTTGTCAACGTGCCCAACATGCACGACATCTATGGTGTGTATTATGACTTTGGGGCGCACACCGCCGCTTATTCGGACTGGAGGGAAGACGGGCGGTTTTTATCTTTCTGCCAAGAGTATTATGGAGAAACGGAAAAGGGTGCTGTCATCGAAAAACTGTCGCAGATGGTGCCGATAGGCTACCGAGGTGTCATCAAGAAAGATGCCAAGGCCGATGAGATACGTCTTTCCTCCATCGACGACAAGCACACCCGTCCGATGTGCTTCATATCTTACAACCAGAGTGGATACTCCACCCATTGCCGTCAGTATGCGGAATACCAGGAGTGGGTGAGCAACCGCAACCCGAAACGCTACGAGTCGAACCTTGACAAGAACTATGACTCGAAGAACATGATGCACTGCTTCAGACTGATGCACATGGCAGCGGAGATAGCGGAGGGTAGGGGAGTGATCCTGCAGCGCACCGAGGACAGGCAGTTCTTGATGGATGTCCGCAACCACAAGTTTGAGTACGAGGAAATCATTGAGATGCTGGAGCGTGACAAGGAACGGATGAACCAGCTGATGGAGCAGTCCACCATCCGTGAGAAGATTGATACGGACTTTGTCAATGACCTCATGATAGAGATTCGGAAACAGCAATTCGGAATGTAATATGAAGGCACTTCCATTGTGAATCGTAAAAAATCAACCATTTTCAAGTTTTTTCTTGAAAATGGCTGATTGCCTGATTGTCTTAGAAGAGTTTATTTTGTGGCCAAATATTCTTCATATTCACCGCCCTTAGGGGTATAACCAGATGCCAGATCTCCTCCCGTATTCAACATTTGGACTTTTGAGGATAATCCTGCACCTACATAAGGATGTTTATATTTGAACGATTGCCTTTCACCAGGATTGATGTCTTTTCCAGCCAATGGATGTGAACTGATAATGTCCCTCATGAGTTCAACATCCCAATCGCTCGCTGATATAATAACACGATAAGCACTTCCGGGAATTGCCATTTCTGAAGTGTTTTCGACAGTAACGGTTAATGACATCGGTTGCATAATGCCTCCTTCTCCCATTTCGAAATCTCCATCTTTTTTCGAGACAATCTTCAGTGCACCGTTCAGTTGACTCTTTATTTTTTGAGTAAGAAATTCTTGGAATCCTTCATCTGCCATGCGTTCCGCATTGCTTATGTCGTCGAGGCTATCAACAAATTGCCCTGTCTTTTTTGCGAATGACAAACGTTCTGGCGAATAGACGAAGAGACCATGAGAGGCGACGGCACGGTATTTCTCTTTAGAATCCTTTACAATAGTGATGGACTTATCCGAGGAGAATTGGATAAGCAAAGTGTCGCCAGTGGAGTTGGGTTCTATTTGCAGTTTTTCAGCATCATAATCTAGCGCTAGTGAGTCGGCTTTGTCGGCATCGGGGTACAATTCCTTAATTGCATCCTTGTCGTTTTTTTCAATGGCGGCAGAAAGGCCTGCCACGAATTGTTTCACATCTGCATATTTGTCGCAGGAGCAAAGCATCAGAAGTGCCAGCAACATCGGCACAAGATAATACGTTTTTTTCATGATAATAATTGTTAGTAATACTTAATCTGGCCTTGGCATGCAAAGCTTTTGGGAAACTTTGCAAATGTAAACAGATTTGCGGATAAGACCAAATCTTTAGCGAATTTTTATGCGATGACACCATAACTTGATATCTGGCTTGTGATTCGTTGAACAACCCAAGTGAGTTAAAAAAAACTAAAGGTCGTAGGTGTGTATAGAATGATGACAAAAAATGACTATTTTTGTAACTGAAAAATGGACTAGCCAACCTTGTGTGTTGTCTGTCAACAAGAAGTCCCATTAGAAGAACCTCCAAACGATAAAAAAAAGCGGAATCACGGGTGACAGAAATAAATGAATCTAAATGATATGAAAAAAAGAATTTTTTTGACAAGTGTTTTTGTAAGCCTTATGGCCGTCATAGCCATTGGATGCACAAAAGCCAAGGAAGAAGGTAATACTGCTGGTGAATCAAAAAATGCAACCAGTGCCAGTAAAGGTGCGACAGAAGTGGCCTGGGATGGTGATGAAGTGCCTCCTGTCTTCGCCGTGTGTGTCAAGGGACAGCCGCTCTTCGCCCCATTCAATGAAGGCGATATCATTGATGATGGCAAGGTGCTGCGACAATCTCCCCAAAAATACACTCAATTCATCATGGGCGAGGAGGCATACACCATCAACTATAAGGAGGAGAAAAACAAAGGTCTCGAACACGATACCAGTTACCTCAACCAATATGTCTACAAGATGGCAGACGGTATGAAGGGACAGTTGTTTGATTTTGCCGATCCCAAGACCATAGAACACTATATGATGACCCATGGCGATGTGATGCCGGAGGGAGACTACACCCCGATGGAATATAACTATGGTATTATCGTGGGAGCTGACTATCTGAAAGACCACAGCATCATCTCGTTCTATTCCACCACGACAGAAGACCCCAACGGGCCGCAGTTCAAAAAGGAGGTGGTTGCCAAGGTGGAGAAAGCCCTGGGCGCGAAGGTGGAGCACAACCGCGTCAGCCACATCATTGGTGATGGAGAATATCGATTCGGAGTCATGAAAACACAGCCCAACGACAAATATGGCATCGCTGCATGGGTGCTCGCCAAAGGCAGCGACATCACCATCTGGACCGACACCTGTGAGGTGGTGGAGGAAGAGCACCGCGTCTATTGGTCAAACTACGACCCCGACGAATACATGGAGCCGGCTATCCTCGCTGTGGTCAAGGGCAAGGACGGACTCGACATCTATTGCTGCCACATGTCCACCGACGAAACCGTCAACTACATGTTGATGAGGCAGAGGAAATCGTCGTTCGTCAAATACGACATGGGCGGTTTCTATCAGATGTACGAGTGAGCCGAGAAAGGGTTAGCAAAAAGAGGGTATGTCGAAACAGGCATACCCTCTCTTTCTCGGATATTTAGCTTAATTTTGGGGAATTTTCTATAAGATTCTGTGGAGCATAAACTTTTGAACTATACGCTCGCTCCAGGCACCTACTTCGGTGTGCCGAATTGGAAGACGACGGAGTGGATTTCCATGAGTGCATGAACGAGATTCATGCAAAGTTGGCACAATTGAATAGCGAGGCCAATGTCTTGATGGATCAAATTCAAAAAGCATGGGAGGAACTGAAATGAAAGAAGAAAATCTAATTATCGAGTCAAGAGCCGAGCAATTGGCTGAAAAAATAGAATCCTTAGTTGTTGAGGCTCGCAAGAACGTTACAGTTGTTGCCAATACGGCAATGGTGTATACCTACTATGAGATAGGGCGTTATATAGTTGAAGATGAGCAAGGTGGTAAAGAACGTGCAGAATACGGAAAGAGTGTCTTAAAATCTGTATCGTTGAGGCTAACAGAACGATTTGGAACAGGATGGTCTTATTCCAACTTGAAGAATATAAGGCAGTTCTACATTATGTATTCAAAAAGGCTAACCACTGGTTGACCAATTCAACCGGAATACAAAAATCCGCCACGACGCAGCGAAAATTCGTTCTTCCTTGGACTCATTATTTGATATTGACACATGTTTCAAATCCTGATGCTCGCAGTTTCTATGAGATTGAGGCTTTCAAACAACAATGGAGCAAACGCCAATTGCAACGTCACATAGGCAGCGGACTCTACGAACGATTGGCACTGAGCAAGAATAAAAATGAGGTGGTGAGATTGGCCGCTGAAGGACAAGTGGTTGAAAAACCGACAGACATCATCAAAGACCCTTTAGTGTTGGAGTTTATAGGTTTGAAACCTGACGCATCTTACAGTGAGACAGACCTTGAAAGTGCCATTATCAGTCGCCTACAAGATTTCCTATTAGAGATGGGAAAAGGATTCCTTTTTGAAGCTCGACAAAAGCGTTTCACCTTTGAAGAGCGTCATTTTTATGTTGACCTTGTACTATATAACAGATTGTTACAGGCATACGTCCTCGTTGACCTCAAAATGGATGACCTCACTCACCAGGATTTAGGACAAATGCAGATGTACGTCAACTATTATGACCGATATGTAAAGGAAGATTTTGAAAAGCCCACTATCGGCATTCTTCTTTGTGAGCGCAAGAACGATGCTCTAGTTGAACTCACGTTGCCAAAGGATGCCAATATCTATGCTCAGCAATATGCACTCTGTCTGCCTGACAAGGCTCTGCTGCAACAGAAACTGCGTGAATGGATTGCAGAATTTAAACAAAAGGAGGACGATGTATGATGTGCTGATGAAAGACAAGAAGAATGGGTTGCTAAAAAAGTGGACAATTTCAGGTTTTGTGGCCATCCTAAGCAACCAGCAAGAAAACTTTCATATCATATACTCCACTTTCTCTTCGGTCAACAGGTGACTCATGAAATAGACTATCTGTTTGCGCCACCATGCCCAGTCGTGGGCTACGTCGTGCCCCCAATAGTCTATCCATGCGGGGACCTTCCGCTCGCTGAGAAGGGCATCCATTTGGCGTGTGCTTTCCAGCAAATCGTCCTCCCAGGCACCCTGTCCAACGCACATCACAATGCTGCGGTTGCGATAGGCATCCCAATAGGGATGGTCGTCGGGCATGCCACGCAGGAAGTCATAGGGTGAGTTGTCATAGATGAGGGGGTCGCTGTAGTTCGGGAAGAAGTAACCGGCGTAGTAGAGACCGCTCAGAGCCAACAGCGTGTCGAAAAGGTCGGGACGGCGGAAGAAGAAGTTTCCTGCATGGAAGCCGCCCATACTGCACCCAGTGACGATAAAGGTCTCATTGTCGTGATGCCTGACTTCAGGAATGAGTTCATCGACGATATAATGGAACCACCGTTCATGAAGTTCGATGCGGCGATGGTGGTCGCCCTGGATGTCTGACCATGTTTCACGGTCGATGCTGTCGACGCATATCAGACGTATCAGTTCACGGTCGATATAACCCGACAACACGCCCACCATATCAAAGTCCTGGTAGTCGTAGAACCGTCCGTCCTGTGATGGAAACACCAGCACGGGATGACCTTTGGTGCCGTAAGTCTTGTACTCCATTTCCCGCCCGAGGGCAGGGCTGTATTTCTTGATGTAATTGATTTTCATTGTGATTTTTCGTGTACGAATGTTGTAAATTCTTTCACTTCTTCGAGGCTGTCGAGCCTCACTGTGTACATCTGTTGTCCCATGGCCGCCGAGAACAGTTCCGGCATTCTTTCGCACATCACCATGCGGTCGCCGTATCGGCTGAGCACCTCGTCGTGGCTGTGGACGTAATGGTAGATGTCGCGGCGGCTGGCAAAAGCGCAGTAGTGTTGTTCTCCCAAGGTGGTGCGGCTCTCGTTGAATGCCACCATGTCGGCCCAGATCTTGTAGACGTCGGTGGAATGGGCGTAGTTGATCATGTCGGGAGTATAACCGCCGGCGGGGCGCATGTTCACCTCCAAGGCCACGAAATCGCCTTCCTCGCCCAAACCCTCGTGCCGTCGGTCAAGACGGAAGAACTCCAGATGAACAAAACGACTGCCTATGCCGAAAGCCTTCACCGTGCGGCGCCCCCATGTACGGAGATTCTCAGGCATGTCCTTGTCCACATAATAGGCGAGGTCGAGCCGCAGGTTCACGATATCCATGATGGACGGCGGCCAGACGGTCATCGACTCGAAGAGTGCATTGCCCTGTGCATCGACCACGGCGTCATAGGAGCAAATGTCGCCTGTGATGAACTCCTCCACCACGTAGTTCCCCACTCCTTCGCCGACAGCGTCGAAGAACGCTTTAAGTTGTTCGTCGCCGTCGATCTTGAACGTTCCGCTGGCACCCACGCCGATGTCGGGCTTGCCGATGACAGGATAGCCTGTCTGCCTGGCGAAATGGCATACAGCCTCATAGCCTTCTGATGCCAGAATCTGTCGGGCTGTAGGGATGCCACCCTCTTCGTAGTAACGCTTCATGGCCGACTTTTCCTTGATGCCCCTGATGCGGTCAGACTTGATGCCAGTGCACACATTGAAATCTGTGCGCAAACGTGCGTCCTGTTCCAACCAATACTCGTTGTTGGACTCTATCCAGTCAATTCGCCCGTACCGGTATGCGAAGTAGGCCACGGCCCGATAGACCTCGCCGTAGTCTTCAAGCGAGTCCACCCGGTAATATTCTGTCAGCGTCTCCCGCAGTTCGGGTTTCAACTGTTCGTAGGGTGCGTCGGCAATGCCCAGCACCCTCACGCCGTTCTGGCTGAGCCGTTGACAAAACTGCCAGTACGTATGCGGAAAATGTGGCGATATGAATATGAAGTTCATTTCCTTATTGTTTGTTTGAAACTTTGGTGGCACCTGTCTCTGCATTCACAACGGCTTTTGGGGGAGGCAGACCTCCTGCAGTTGCTTCCCGTCGAGCGTCTGCACGTCCGACGAGTCCCTGCCTTCAACCACCTGTCCGTAAGTCCAGGCTGGGAACGTCATGGCCATCAGCCGACCGAGAAGTCTCCTGTAATCCATTTCGATGGCAAAATTACCGAATTTTTTTACTTTTCAGTCAGATGACAACTCTTTTTTAACTATCCTGCTTTTCTTCAACAATAGGATAAAGTTCGATGAACTCTCCCTGATGCCTCTGGCCGTCATTGATGAGCTCCGCCATTTTCTGCCCCACGGTGTCGATGTCGTGGAAACCGGGGAGGCTCATGTTGCCGTTCAAGTCGGTTGTCGTGGGACCGGGGTGGACCGAGAAGATTTCAACGGGCGAATGTTGCTGCTCAAACTCTATCGCCATCACACCCATCATGGCATTCTGGGCGGCTTTGCTGGCCACATAGGCCAAGGGATGCCAGTAAGGGCTGATTTCCGAAGGTACGGTGACGTTGACAATCCTGCCACCGTTGTTGTTGAGCAATGGTGTCAAAGCCTTGGTGAGCACGAAGGTGCCGATGAAATTCACGTCGAGGGTTTCCTTGATGTCGCTGATTTCCGTATGCAGGCTGTCCACACTCATGTCGCCTGGGATGCCGGCGTTGTTTACCAATAACGACAGCTCGGGATATTTCTCAGTGATTTCCCTGGAAACCTCTTCGAGACTTGTAAGGTCGGTCAGTTCGATGTTCACCCATCCCGGCACGTCAATGCCCAGCGCTTGCAGTTCACTGATGGCTTTCTCTGCACGTTCTTGGTTTCGTGCGCCGACGATGATTTTCCAACCACTGAGTCCAAGGTGTTTTGCTATACCGAATCCGATGCCTTTGTTGGCACCTGTTATTAATGCTGTCTTCATTTTTTTATTGTTTGTTGTAAAAATCACAAGTGTACTTCCTTGTCCACCACTTCGCCGCCAAGGATTTTGAAGGAATTTAGGTGTATGCCTTGATGCAGTGAAAGGATGGCGTAGCGGATGGTGGGGTCGTTGGCCAGCCTGAGGTCTTCCTGTGACGGACGTGAAGGTGACGCGGGGTGGCTGTGCCAGTTGGCCAGAATCTTCACACCTTTGTTTCGCGCGTATTTCAGGGCGGCAAACTGGTCCTTGGGGGCGAAGGCAAAATGTTCTGGTGAGTGGTCGGTGTTCTCCATCCAGTAGTTCTCGGTGACGACATCTCCCTCGTCCGTTCTTTTTCCCAGCAGGTAGCCGCATGACTCATCGGGTGCATCGCGCCTTGCCTGTTCTATCAATTCGTCTATTACTTGTTGTGGTATGGTCATCTTAATGCTTTTTGAGTTCGCATGAAGGTTGCTCGTAATCGATGAGATGGTCGATGGTGGGATTGGAGCCGCAGATGGCACATGTGTCTCGATGCCGGACGTTGACCGTGCGGAACTGCATGGTCTTGGCATCGAACGTAAGCAGGCGGTTGGTCAGGAGTTCGCCAATGCCGGTGAAATACTTCAGCGTCTCGGCAGCCTGAATGGTGCCCAACATGCCAGCGATAGCCCCCAGCACACCAGCCTGGGAGCATGTGGGAACGGCACCTGCCGGAGGCGGTTCCTTGAATATGCAGCGATAGCAGGCAGTGCCGGGCAAATGGGTGAACGTCTGGCCATTGAAACGTAGGATGCCACCATGAGAGAAAGGCTTTCCTGCCATCACGCAAGCATCATTGATGAGGAACTTCACGGGGAAGTTGTCCGTGCCATCAACGACGAAATCATATTCCTTGATGATGTCGAGTGCATTCGACGAGTCGAGGAATTCGTAGTAGGTGTCCACTTTCACATCAGGGTTGATGGCTTCGATTTTCTCCTTTGCGCTCTTAACCTTCGGTACGCCCACATCCTTGGTGAAGTGGATGACCTGACGCTGGAGGTTGGAGAGGTCTACCACATCGGCATCAATGATGCCGATGCGTCCGATGCCAGCTGCAGCGAGATAGAGCGAAACGGGCGCACCCAGTCCGCCTGCCCCCACCACAAGTACGCTGGCATTCATAATCTTTTCCTGACCATCCACGCCGACATCCGCCAGCAGGATATGTCTGGAATAGCGTTGTATCTGTTCTTCTGTAAAGTCTATCATGATTGTCAATTGTCAATTTCAAATCAAACATCCACCTCCCATGAAATACAAGAAGTCCACGTTGTCGCCGTCCTTGATTTGGATGCCATCCCATTCTGTGCGGTCGACGAAGTCATCATTGACCTGTACCGACACCATGTCGGGCTGCTCGACATTGTTTTGTTTGATGAGTTCGGTGAGAGTAAGGGGCAGTTTCACCTCCTGCGACTCTCCGTTTACTGTTATCTTTGCCATATTATCTTCCTGTGATTTTTTTGATTGCTATTACCAGTTTGTCCACATCCTCGCGGGTGTTGTAGAGTGCGAATGTAGGGCGGACGCTCATTTCGTAACCTAAGGCACGAAGGGCGGGCTGTGCACAGTGGTGTCCGGCACGCACGGCGATACCCTGCTTGTCGAGCAATGTGCCTGTCTCGGGAACAGGGATGCCATCGAGCACAAAACTCACCACAGAGACACGCAGCTTGGGATTGCCGATAAGCGTCAGACCGGGAATCTGGGCCAACTGTTCACGGGCATATTCCGTGAGTTGGTGCTCATGGTGCTCGATGTTGCGGATTCCGATATGCCGTACGTAGTCAAGGGCGGCTCCCAGCCCGATGGCATCGGCCACGTTGGGGGTTCCTGCCTCGAACCGCGCTGGCGGTACGTTGTACTCGGTACGCTCAATGGTCACGTCTTTGATCATGTTGCCACCGCCTTGCCAGGGCTGCATTTTTTCCAGCAGTTCCTTACGGCCATAGACCACGCCGATGCCGTTGGGGCCATAAATCTTGTGACCGCTGAAGACGAAGAAGTCAGCCCCCAACTGCTGAACATCCACGGGTGTGTGGGCTATCGACTGTGCACCGTCTATCAGTACAGGGATTTGATGTGAGTGGGCGATGTCGATGATGCGCGCCACATCGTTGATGGTGCCGAATGTGTTGTTCACGTGGCCTACTGATACGAAGCGGGTTCGCGGTGTAATGAGCCGTTCCAGTTCCGAGAGTATCAGGTCGCCGTTTTGGTCGGTGGGGATGGCTCGCAGTGTGGCTCCCCGCTCCTGGCAGATGCGCTGCCACGGCACGATGTTGGCATGGTGGTCGAGTTCAGAAACGATGACCTCGTCGCCAGGTGTCAGGTACTGTCGCCCATAAGTTTGCGCTACGAGATTGATGCCCTCTGTGGTGCCGCGCACGAAGATGATTTCTTCGCTCGAGCGGGCATTGATGAATCGTTGGACTTTCTCCCGTGCCTCCTCGTATGCGTCAGTCGCACGTGCTGCCAAGGTGTGGGCACCACGATGAATGTTCGAATTGTAATGTTTGTAATAATCCGAAATCTTGTCGATGACCTGCAGGGGCTTTTGTGTTGTGGCACCGTTGTCAAGCCATACGAGGTCGTGGCCGTTCACCTGTTGGTTGAGCACGGGAAAGTCTTTTTTTATTTCCTCAGAGTTCAGTGTGTCCAACTCCTCGTAGTTGAAGTCGCGCAACTTCTGTGTCTCAGGAATGCCGATGCCAAAACCGTCCTCCTGTGGAATCGTTCTTGTCTCTGCATCCGTGTCTCCGATGTAAAGCAGCGGGCTATGGCCGCTGCCTCCAGCCAACAATTGTTTGAATCCCGCCTCAAGTTCTTCAAGATTCAGGGACTCGTCGGGCAAGATGCTCTGACGAGTCTCCCGAATCTCTTCAGGACAATATTTCCGCGTAAGTTCCTTCAGCAGAGCCAGCGAGCCGTCGTGTGACGGGAAACTATTGAGTTCTGAAAGGTTGATCATTTACTTCTCCACTTTGTTTCTATGCTGATAATCATGGTAGTAGCCTACCTCAACGTTTTCCAGCACGGCGATGGCATCGTCGGTGAGCGATGCGAGGCTGAAATATTTGGTGAGCAGATAGGAAGCCACACCAAATTTGTCGAGTCCCATCAGACGAGCCGACAGCGAGGGGGCAATCTCGCCCGGGATGCCGCTTTGATGTAGGCCGATGACACCTTGGTTCTTTTCGCCCACACGCACAAGGATGATTTTCGTGGTGCCAACGCCACGGCCAGTCAGGTATTGTCCCTCCACTTCCACTTTGTCGGATGGTATCAATGGGACACCGCGCCACAGGATGACCTTCGTGCCAAAGAGGTCGGTGGTCACAGGGGGTACGCCGCGCCATGTGCACTCACGCTCGAAGGCAGCGATGGCACGTGGATGGGCGATGAAGAAGGCTGGCTCCTTCCATACCAGTGACAGCAGTTCGTCAAGGTCGTCGGGAGTAGGTGAACCATAGCGTGTGGTGATGCGGTAGGCAGGATTGGCGGCTGCCAGCAGACCAAATCTCTTGTTGTTGATGAGTTCCCACTCTTGACGTTCCTTGATGCTCTCGATGGAGAGCCTGAGTTGTTCCTCCAACTGGTTGTAGGGGTTGTTGTAAAGGTCGCTGACCCGGGTGTGTACACGGACGACCGTCTGCAGTGTGTTCAGCGGATACTCTGTAGGGTTCTCTTCGTAGTCGATGTACGTTTCGGGGATGATGTTGTCCTCCTCGTGTCCGCTGACAAGGTCGATGTGCTTCTCTCCGTGGTCGTTCACCGTAGCCTTCAGGCGCAGTTGCTTGTCGACAGCCTTATTGAACTTCTCGCGGAAGTCGGGCACCTCCTTGATGAACCTCTCCAGGTCCTTTTGTTTCAGTCCGAGGAAAATGGTAGGCGTGACGGCACGGACGGAAACCGTTGACTCAGCGTCATCCAGGAGGTCCGTCTCTCCGAAATACTCCCCATCGCCCAAAAGGGCTATGCGCAACTCCTCACCGTGAGGCCCTCGGCTGATGACCTCGGCCTGCCCGTTGGCAACGATGAAGAACTTCTGTTTGTCCTTGCCCTCCTCGACGAACAGTTGGCCTATCTCCACCTCTTTCGTCTCAAATGACCGAGCCAGTCTGTTGACAATTTCGTCTTCGAAATCCGAGAACAGCGGGATGGCTTTCAGACTCTTGGCGGAGAATGACGGCTCGCCGTTGAGGTATTGGATGGGAAGGCGCTCACTCTTGCGAAGTTCCACCTTGGTGCGGTTGACGCGGAATGTGCCTCCGCTGACTTGCACCCAAGGCAACAGTTTCAACAGTAGTCTTGGGGTGATGCTACCCATCTGTGGGGCGGTTTTGGTTGTCGTTGCCAGTCTTCTGGCGGTGGCAGTGGTCACACTGCGCTGAAGATTTGAATCTGCCATTGTCGTTCTCCTTTTTTATTGTTTCTATTGTTACTATTCTACTTCTTGATGATTACCTTGTGTGTCGTACCTTCCACATGCTCCACGCCGATGACATTGTAGCCTTGTTCCTTGGCATTGCGTGGTACGTTGTCGAGTGGTTCGCCTTCACTGAGCAGCACTTCCAGCATGTCGCCCGCCTGGAGTCTTGAGAGTGCGATTTTCGTTTTGACGAAGGTCATCGGGCAATGCTCCTTCGTGATGTCCAATGTGGTTGTTGCCATAATGATGTTTTGTTTTATTTTATTGTCAATTAGATAAACAGCGTCTGTCCTCCTTCTGAGAGATGAAGGAATGACGCCACCCCGAGTACGTCTTTCACCTCAGGGATGAAGTCCTCTTTTTTCAGTCCAAGCACATGCATGGCCATTTCGCAGGCATAGAGGTTGATGCCCAATACCTTGGCAGCCTCCACCAATTCCTCGAGCGTCGCTACATTGTTCTTGCGCATCAGGTGACGGAAGATTTTCGGACCAGCACCGAGGAAGTTGAAGCGGCTCGTGGGCGTGACTTTCAGTCCACCCATCATGAAACCGAAAGTCTTTGTCAGCCAGTTTCCGCCCGTAAAGGAGCGACCTTGTTTTTTCTTGATGGCATCCAACCCCCAGAATGTGAAGAAGATGTTCACTTCATTCCCCACGGCGGCTGCTCCTGTTCCCAATGTGAATACAGCCGTGAGTTTGTCGAAGTCGCCACTGAAGGCGATGATGGATAGTTTTCTTGTCTCTGCCATGTGCTTATTCCTTTTCAAAATTGTAAAGTGCGGTACTCAGATAGCGTTCGCCCGTGTCGGGCAACAGCACCACGATGCGCTTTCCCCTGTTCTCGGGACGGCGGGCAAGTTTGATGGCGGCGGCAGCGGCGGCTCCACTCGAAACGCCTGCCAAGACACCATCCTTGCGTGCCAGCAGGCGGGCGATGCCATAGGCTTCGTGGTCTTTGATGCGTATGATTTCATCATACACCGTCGTGTCAAGCGTCTTGGGTTTGAATCCTGCACCTATTCCCTGAATCTTATGAGGCCCCGGTCGCTCGCCGCTGAGTACGGAAGATGTGTATGGTTCCACGCCTATAATCTTCACCTTGTTGTCGTACGCACGCAGCGCCTGTCCCACTCCGGTGATGGTGCCGCCCGTACCGATGCCTGCCACGAAGAAATCCAATTTCCCATCTGTATCGCGAATGATTTCCACGGCTGTTGTCCGACGATGCACATCCGGATTGGCAGGATTCTCAAATTGTTGTGGAATATAGGCATCTCCAATCCCTTTGGCCAATTCGTTGGCCTTGCTGATGGCACCCGCCATGCCCTCATAGGCAGGAGTCAACACCAATTCGGCGCCCAACGCCTTCAACAGCGTCCTGCGCTCCAGCGACATGGCATCCGGCATGACGAGAATGAGTTTATAGCCGTGGATGGCAGCGATGAACGCCAGTCCCACCCCAGTATTCCCCGAAGTCGGTTCGATGATGGTTGTGCCATTGCCGATGAGTCCCTTTCGCTCTGCCCGTTGAATCAAGGCCAGTGCCGTTCGGTCTTTCACACTGCGGAGAGGGTTCAAATACTCCAGTTTTGCAACGATTTGCGCCTCCAGGCCCAGTTCTTGTTCGGTACCTGTCAGTTCCAGCAATGGCGTATTGCCAATCAAGTTGATTAAATTTTTTGCAATCTTTGACATATTGTTCTTCGGTTTTTTCAGTTGTTACCATGGTCGTGAACCTCATTGATGAATTCACGCTGCAAAAGTACGGCTGTTTGGCAAATCTTGAAATCGCCTGTTGATGGCATTCAGCATACCATATGTTAGGTATTTTTACAAATCATCATATAGCAAGGCCTGCATGATATCCCTCAGCACATCCTCTGGCGCTTCGAGACCTATGGACAAACGGATGGTGGTCTGTCGCACATTCATTTGTTCCAACTGTCGTTCAGGGAAGAGTCCGAAGATGGTGCTTGCCGGATGGATGGCCAGCGTCCGACTATCGAAGAGGTTGGTGGCACGATGCACCAGTTTCAGCCGGTTGAGGAAGTGGAAGCATTTCTCTTTAGATTCGAGGTCGATGGTGAGCATCGCCCCCGATGTTGGACCAAACTGCTTTCGGGCCAGTTGATAAAAGGGGTTGTCTTGTAGTCCTACATAATTGACATACTTGATGCCTGGAGCTTCCACCAGTTCTTTTGCCAACCAAAGAGCATTGGCTGCCTGACGCTGATAGCGCACGTCAAGTGTTTCCAACCCGAGTGTTTGCATATATGCCGCCTGTGGTGTCATATACACTCCGAGATTGATCAGCAAGTCGTATTTCACACGTTGGTTGATTCGAGGGAATGTGCCATAGTCGATGATGAGTCCACCAAGAGAGGTGCCCCCTCCTGAGATGTATTTCGTGCTCGAAACCACCTCAATGTCCACCCCCAGCTCCTTCAGGTTGGTTTCCGTGAAGGGAATCACTGTAGAGTCGGCAATCACGGGGACTCCCTTGCGATGGGCAATCTCTGCGACGGCCTGCAAGTCGGCCACTTCTAACTGTGGGTTGGTGACCACTTCCAAATAGACACAACATGTGTTTTCGTCGATGGCGGTCTCCACTGTCTCCAGGTTGGTGAGGTCTCTCAGACGGGGCTTTATCCCAAAGCGCATCAGCGTTCCGGTGATGAGTGCCAAGGTGTTGCCAAACAGGTGGCGGGAAGTGACGATGTTCTTGCCTTGCATACCGACGGCCAGCAAGGCTGTACTGATGGCGGCCATGCCGGAATTGAAGGCTGTCACATGCTCCGCCCCTGTCAGTGCTTTCACCCTTTGCTCGAAATGGGTAACAGTGGGGTTGGCAATCCTCGCATAGTCTGGTGCTTTGACCTTGTTGCAAAAGACATCCGCCATTTCCTGTGCGTCCTGAAACTCAAAGGACACATTGGTATATATAGGCATGGCCAGTGAACCATAGGCATCCGGTCGTGCGAAGGGGGTGTTGATGGCTGTTGTCTGTTTCCTCATTTTGGGTCAATTTTGTTTCTTTGAAAACAAGAAAAATCTTGGTGCAAAGATAGACATTTTGGACTTTTCTTCCAAACAATGCTTGAAATACAGAAAATATACCTATTTTTGCACTGGTTTTGGAGATTTTTTCCAAAACGAGGCTTTCTCAACCTCTTTAAAAGAATAATATTCCAGATAGAAAAATATATGATAGAAGACTTGGACAAAATTGACTTGCAGATACTGAAAACCCTGCAAAGAAATGCGAAGTTGACCACCAAAGAACTGGCCGACATCGTTCACCTGACCCCCACACCCGTGTTTGAACGGCAGAAAAGGTTGGAGCGTATGGGATATATCAAGAAATACGTGGCCGTCCTTGACCCGGAGAAGCTGGACCGGGGATTGCTGGTGTTTTGCAAGGTGAAGCTAAAGCAAATCAACAGCGAGATTGCCAACTCCTTCGTACGCCGCATTCAGTACATACCCGAGGTGACCGAGTGCTACAACACCTCGGGCACCTATGACTATCTGCTGAAAGTTCGTGCCCGTGATATGAAGCAATACCAGGAATTCTTGCTCACCAAACTCGGCGACATCGAAAGTGTGGCAGCCATCGAGAGCATGTTTGTGATGAGTGAAGTCAAACAGTATTACGGTATCAACATTTAGCCAGAAAAACAAACTAAAACAATATGAGGAGAATGTGCATATTCTTTTATTTGTCGCATCTTATCGCCCATTTTGTCGTGTCGCAATTATGTCGCAAAAAATGAGGAAAATGGTGCCTTGCTGGTTTCAATAAGATGAACTAGCAAGAGCTTTCACAGAGGCAAAAGAATCAGTAAGTATCCATATCTAATTAGCGCACAACCGAATGGCTGTGCGCTAATTTTGCATTTAGATATTAATCGTTGCTTATCAATTCTTATCCTACTTCACCTCCTCGAAGATAATATCGCCTTATACTCAATTAGTTACAAGGACGTGTCGCAAATATGTCGCAAATTTTTAATAACAAATGATATGTGGGGATAAGTATCGATAAGAATACATCAAGCCCAATAAGGCACATGTGGTCTGATACCGACATCGAGATTCTCGTCTTTGATAAGTTTTGCTTCATACCAATCATTCTGCCCTTAGTTCTGCCCTTTCATAATGGTTGATTTTCAATGTGTTATGTGGGTTTACAATAGGCTAAAGTGTATTTCTTTGCCCTTAGTTCTGCCCTTTATTCCGCCCTTTCAGTAAACCTTAAATCTCTCCGTCTTCTTTCATCTTTTGTAGTCCTATTGATAAGGCTTTATTGATAACATCATTCTTGGATTGATAAGTTTGTAGATTGTAACTGAAAAGTGTACCACCCCTAATAATCGAAAAGTGTACCACTAACCATTGTTTGTTTAGCATGTTTCGGTCTGTGCCTAAGGCTCTCCTGGAGTGAGGCGTAGCCGAACGTAAGGAGAGCCTTAGGCACAAGGCAGCCTCTCTCCGAGCCAATGTATAACTTTGCACCCAGTTTTATATAACTGTAAGTGCTATAAACAACAATGATTAGTATGATTGAAAGAAAAGACATCATCAGCGAATATGAACAGACAGGTTCCATTCGCGCTGTGGCCAGGAATCTTGGCATTCACCGCAAGACGGTGAAGAATTACGTCAATGAGTATTTGGTTGCCAAGGCAGGCGGCGATGAGACGCTGACCGCCTACCTGAAGAGCGGACCTTCGTACAAGGTTCCTCAAAGGGAGAGAACCGTCCTCACGGACGAGGTGTGTGAGCTTATCAACACTTGCCTTCGTGACAATGAGGAGAAACGCCAGAGGGGTGACAGGAAGCTCTGCATGAAGGCGAGCGACATCCATGCGGCAGTAGGTCATGCGGGCTTCAAGGCCAGCTACTCGTCCGTCTGCAAGTACATCCGCACCACGCTGGGGCACACTGAGGAGACAGAGGAGTGCTTCATCCGCCAGCGCTACAAGCCCGGGCGGGACTGTGAGTTTGACTGGGGGGAGATGTACCTCACCATAGACGGCAGGCGCATCAGGCTGTACATGGCGGTGTTCACCATGGCATACAGCAACTACCGTGCGGCCTTCTTGTTCCTGCGTCAGGACACGCAGGCCTTCCTGGAGGCGCACCGGCGGTTCTTCAGGGAGCTCGGCCATGTGCCGCACCGCATGGTCTATGACAATATGAGGGTGGCCGTGAAGAGCTTCGTCGGAGGGAAGCATCCCACCGACGCCCTGATACGGCTGGAGGCCGCATACGGCTTCACTCACCGTTTCTGCAATGCCCACAGGGGCAATGAGAAAGGGCATGTGGAAAGGAGCGTGGAGGTGGTGAGGCGTGCCGCCTTCTGCAGGGTGGACACGTTTGAGTCAGTCATGGCCGCCCAGGTGCAGGTGGTGTATGCCTGCAGCAGCCTGAACACGCCGCTGTGCATCATCGAGGGAAGTGCGGAGCAGAAGGTGGAGGAGGAATGGGAGCACATGCTGCCCCTGGTGCGAGAGGTGGGATGCTTCGAGCAGCAGGAATACACCGTGGACAAGTACGGGACCGTCGTCATCGGCAAGGTCCATTACTCCGTGCCGGACAATCTCGTGGGCAAGAAGGTCACGGCCCTGCTGTACAGCAACGCCGTCAAGGTCTGGTACCGCGGAAAGGTGGTGTGCGAGCATGAGCGCATGCCCCTGAACGGCTGGAAGCTGGACATCATGCACTATCTCGGAACCCTGAGGCGGAAACCGGGCGCATTGGCCGGGTCCGTCGCCCTCTACATGCTCCGCGACGACCTCAAGCTCATCTTTGAGAGCCACTTCAGCGAATCGCCGGCGGACTTTGTCATACTCCTGCAGAAGACACGGGACACGGGGCATTGCCTTGACGACATCGTGGAGGCGGAGAAGAAGATCAGACGCCGAGGGCAGCATGTCACGCTGGAGGCCTTCAACCAGGCCCTGTTCTCAGAGGAGCGGCAGGAGCACGGGAAGGACATGCGCATCGGAGTGTCATCAAGAGACATCGAGGAGCGGGCCATGGACGGTTTGAAGGGAGTGGCCGCGCTTCTTGAGTCCGGCATCAACAACCATAACACGCGGAGCCATGGAGCAAGAACATGATGTCTGGTGGCATGCGAGGGAACTCGGGCTGAGGTATGTCGTCTCAGAGGGAGAGAATGTCCTGAGAATGGCCAGGGAGCGTGGATGGAGCACCGAGGAGGCAATGACGGCACTCTTCCAGGGAGAGTATGAGAGAAGGCTCGTGGGAAGGCAGAAGGCACGTATAAAGACGGCCGGGTTCTCACAGATGAAGTATCTGGAGGAGCTCGACCGCAACGAACTGCCGGAGACAGTGAGGGAACTGCTGCCCAGGCTTGAAACGCTGGACTTCATAAAAGAGCACCGCAACATAGTGCTCTATGGCAATCCGGGGACGGGGAAAACACATATCGCCACCGGACTCGCACTCAAGGCCTGCATGGAGGGGAGGACCGTGCTGTTCACATCCGTGCCGCATCTCATCACTCAGATCAAGGAATGCAAGTCAGGCAAGACCCTGCACCAGCTGGAACTGAGGTTCAAGAAATATGACCTCGTCGTTTGTGATGAGTTCGGATATGTGTCATGCGACAAGGAAGCGGGGGAACTGCTCTTCAACCACCTCTCGTTAAGGGCTGACATCAAGTCCACCATAATAACCACAAATCTGGCGTTTGACAGATGGGGGGAAGTCATACGAGACAAGGTCCTCGTGGCCGCCATGGTGGACAGACTGACCCACAACGCATATCTCATTAACATGAACGGGGAGTCCTACAGATTGAAGGAAACAAGAAAATTTAATAGCAGATAACTATGTTTTTACGAATCTTATTTGGAAGTTTACTGGATTAAATCTAATTTTGCCGACAATTGGAAAGTGGTACACTTTTCAATTACCAAGTGGTACACTTTTGGATTACCATATACAATAAGTTTCACCTAATAAATAGACAGTTTGGTTCGTTTGCCCTTCTGTCTTCAATAAGCCTTGCGCTTTTAATATGTCAATGTATCTTCGTAATTGTTTTTCTTATAACGCAAAGGTACTGCTTTTTTCTGAATTAACCACATATTTTTATGCTTTTCTATTTCTTTATTTGCGTTTTACACAATTTTATAAGTGTATTACTGATATTATTGGTATTACTGATATTACTGGTATTCGTAATATTCACTAAAGGAATATTGTTCAAAACGACATTAACCACGTTTTCACCTAATCTCTGATGTGTGGATTGAAGTGGCAAGAAGTCTCCTCCAAACAGCATGTCAATATCAATTTTTTTCCTCTGGCAAATTGCCAGCATGTTAAAATCAATATCGTATAGTATTGTATAACAACGTTTTAGCATATAATGTGAAGCATATTTCCTTGTTCCTGTCAAGTTGCCAGCAAATTACCGGCAAATTAAATTTCTGACAAGATTGACACTTTTTTAATGTAGGCTAATTTCTATACACGACAAAAATCTGCCAATAGTGGTATTTTTTTAGTTGTGATGAACCTAATGCTTTCTTGTACATAATACATCGCGTCTACTTCATAGTCACATGCAAATAACGAAAAACATATAATTTGATTGGAATTTGTGTGATTTAATTAAAAATTGAGCAGAAAATGAAAAATTCTCATTATATTTGCGATGTGAAATTCAATTGTCAGAATATGGAAGACGTAAACAGAATTAAATTAGTTCTTGTTGAGAAAAAACGTACAAGCAAATGGTTGGCAGAACAACTTGGTGTTAATCCATCAACAGTTAGCAAATGGTGTACGAACACCTCTCAACCCGACCTTGCTTGCATCGTTAAGATAGCAGATTTATTAAAGGTTGATATCAGAGAGTTATTTGTCAGTGAGTATAAACAATACATCCTTTCACAGGAATCAAAGTCAACAATATGAGCAATAAAGAACCTGGCTATGTTTACATACTGACTAATCCCAGCTTTCGAGAGGATTGGGTGAAGATAGGCATGACGCAGAATATGGAAGAGCGGCTGAGAACACTTGATACAACAGCTCTGCCTTTGCCGTTTAAGAAATATGCCACGCTGAAAACAGTGAAGTATCAGGTGGCAGAAAAGCATGTGCATCATTACATAGAACGGTTTACTAATTTGCGCATCAGAGCCAATCGTGAGTTCTTCAATGTCACGCCAGAAGAGGCTCTCAGCATTTTTTGTGAAGTAGCAGAATTGCTTGATGATGCAGAAATAGAAGTGTTCGACGAGAAAGCTAAGAAGCTATACGAAAAGGAATCTGTTTCGAAGGTGACAAAAGCCGGAAGAAACAAATCAACAACGAATGATAAACCATCAGATTCTGGCAATATCTGGCTGATATGTTACGATAATAGGCAGTTCGATGTGGAAAACTGTTTCAAAAAACTAGGTCAGGTGTATTGGATTCACAAAGCTGGTTTGCAGAATGTTCAAAAAGGTGATATTGCATATCTCTATGCATGCCGCCCTGAAAGTGCTGTGCGTTTTAAAGTAGAAGTGGTTGACAGCCATATACCCTATTCGTCTGATATGGATGTAGAGGATGAGTTTCAGGTTAAAGGAGATTCCAATCGCGATAATAGTGACAAGAAGTTCTTCCTTGTGCGCCTCATATCAGAAACCAACAGCGCCGCGCTGAAACATGCTGCGATGGTGAGCCAGAATCTGATTGGTAAGCGACCATCGACTACTAAACTATCCAAGGAAGAATTCAAACCTCTGAGAGAGTACATCGAGTTGCATTTTGAAGATGATTTCGTAGGAGAAAAGTCGGTAATTCCAGTACTTCAGGAGAAAGCAAAGCGTAGGAAGCAAGAAAAGTCAAGTATGAAAGATGAACGTCGTCCACCGTTCAAGTTCTCTATGATTGGATTGAAACCAGGTGATGTGGTATATTTTGAACATGGTAAGATTCCTGTTACAGTGGTTTCTGAAAACACGGTTGAGTATGCTAATGAGATCTATACACTCTCCCGTTTCTGTAAACACTTTATGCCAGGTGAAGGAAGTGAGAACAGGGAATATCAAGGTCCAAGACATTTCATTTATCAAGGGAAAACGCTGGATGAAATCAGGAAGGATAAAGAAAAGACAAATAACTAAAGTATGAAAGACTATATACAATTAGGAACAGAAAAAGGGCATATTTCCTTTAATGAGGATAAGTCCCGTATAACCTATACATGTCAAAATAAAGAACGTAATTATAACAATCCAGAAGAGAAGGTACAGGCAGAAGCTTTTCTTCGACTGATTTTGGATTATAATTATCCAGAGAGTCGAATCAGACAATTTGTTCCTGTAACCATGGGGCGGGAGATTAAAGAGGCTGATATTGTTGTCTATGCTGATGAAATGTGTATGCGTCCTTACATTTTGGTGGAGTGTAAACGACAGGAAGTTAGTGAAGCGGAATATCAACAAGCTATAGAGCAAGCCTATAGTTATGCTTTTGCATTGCCCTCAGATGTGAAATATGTTTGGGTAACGTCTGGTATCAAATCTGATTATTTTGAGGTTGATAAGAATCAAAATTCAAGGAACCAGTTGCCGGATATACCACAATATGGAGTAGAGAGTATAGCCAACTATAAATATGTGTATAATGCTCAATATCTGCAAGTTGAGGAAGGTAAGCAACGTTTCTTTGATTTGACAGTGATTGACCAGTCTGAATTGACTCGTAGATTCAAACAAGCCCATGAAGCCTTATGGGCAGGTGGCCAGTTAAATCCTTCTGAAGCTTTTGATGAACTGGACAAACTCATTTTTTGTAAGATATGGGATGAGCGTAAACCGAGAAGGATGGGTGAGCCATACGATTTCCAGATTATCACCGTTTCCAAAGAGGAAGAAAAGAACGAGCAAAAGAGACGGCAGAAAGAGAACAAGAATTTATTCGACCGTATAAAGGCTCTATACGAAGAGGGGAGGAAAAAGGATGCAGAAGTCTTTCGCGATGACATCCGATTAACACCAGAGAAGATAAGAACTGTGGTAGGTTATCTCGAAAGTGTAAACCTTGGCGAGACAGACCTTGATAGCAAAGGGCGTGCTTTCGAAACGTTCATGGGTTCATTCTTCAGAGGGAACTTTGGACAATATTTCACACCACGCGAAATCGTGAAATTCATTGTGGATGTGTTGCCCATCGACCATGACAAGAAAGTTCTCGATACATCTTGTGGCAGTGGCGGATTCCTGCTATATGCGCTGAATAAGGTGCGCGAAAAAGCTACAGAGTATTATCCTAACTACAAAAACGATACAAGGCAATTCAAAAGTTGGTTCGCATATTGGCATGATTTTGCAGAGAAGAATCTCTTTGGAATAGAAATCAATGAGCAGATTTCACGGGCAGCCAAAATGAACATGATTATACATGATGATGGTCATACGAATGTCATCACTTCCGATGGTTTGGTTTCAGATGAAACGATTTTTTCAAAGACCAGCAATCAGGGATTCAAATACGGCACGTTTGATTTCATCATTACCAATCCTCCTTTTGGCAGTACTATTCGTCAAAGTGAACAGGCATATTTAAAGACCTATCAATTAGGCAAAAAAGAAGAAGATTGGTTGGCAGTAAAATCAACACCAGAGAACACCCGTGAAGGACAAAGTTCAGAAGTCCTTTTCATTGAACAAGACTATAAGTTCCTTAAAGAAGGGGGATATTTGGCCATTGTTCTTCCTGACGGAATCTTAACCAATAGCAGTATGCAATATGTTAGAACGCAGTTAGAGGACTGGTTCCGCATTGTTGCTGTTATTAGTATGCCTCAAACTGCATTTACTGCTAACGGAGCAGGTGTTAAGAGTTCCGTTTTGTTCCTAAAGAAGTGGAGTAAAGAAGAAACTGACATTATTACTAATGCCAAAATAAACATCAGAAATAGGTTGCTAAAGGATAGCAACTATATAGAACAGCGTCAGACGTGGGAAAATGAAATAAAACAAAAGCAGAAAAATAAAGCAGACCAAATAAAGCATAAATTACGCACAACTGCAACTGCTGCCAAACAAACAGAAGAGTATAAAACGTGGAATGCAGGTTTGCTCTCTGAATATGCGAATAAGATTGACGAGCTAAAAACTCGCTTGATGGAGAAATACCAACAAGCCAAACAAACGGAGCTGTCAGATTATCCAATTTTCATGGCCATTGCCGAGGAAATTGGCTATGATGCTACTGGTAAAAAAACTTCGAACAATGAATTGGATGTGATAGGTGAGGAGTTGAAAAAGTTTATTGCAATGCTATGAGTTATAAGGTTTCAGACAGTATTGACAAGGAGAAGATCTTCATCGTCAATCGTTCGGATATTGAGGGAAGGTTAGAGCCAGAATTTTATCAGCCATCTTTGGCATCTCTCGAAAAACGTATTCGTGGGTTGGCTACTCACAAATTGAGAGATTATGTTTTATATATGGCTGGCGGTGCGACTCCAAAGAAAACGGAAGCCGATAAATATTATGCTGATTCTGAAACAGGAATCCCATTCCTTAGAGTTCAGAACCTGCAAACTAATAGCGAGTTGTCCTTAGATGACTGTGTTTACATCAATGAAGATACACATAATGGACTACTCAAAAGGAGCCAAGTGGCAGAAGGTGATTTGCTTGTCAAGATTACTGGCGTAGGCCGAATGGCTGTTGCTTCTGTTGCGCCCAAAGGGTTTGTCGGCAATACCAATCAGCACATGGTCGTAATAAAATCGGGTAGTGTAGAAATAAGTAAATATCTTGCTCGTTATCTCAACCTTGATATTATTGAGAGGATTGCTTCCCGCTATTCTTCTGGTGGAACAAGACCAGCATTGGACTATTCTTCGTTGAAAAATCTACCTATTATTGAGAATATTGATTTTTCTTTAATCGACGAAGCATTAGAAGAAAAAAGGGAAAAAGAAGAAAAAGCTCAGGAATTAATAAATAGTGTTGATAATTATCTACTTAGTGTATTAGGTGTAAATATACCAAAAACGAAATCACAAACATTGCAAGACAGAATGTTTGTAATTAATAAGAATTCTTTAGATAAGCGCATAGACCCTTATTATTATTTGCAGTATTTCAGAGATGCATTTGGGATGTTAGAATCTTGTCGATATCCTGTAACAAATCTTAAGAATATATCTGAATTGATAACAAGTGGTATAACTCCAAAGGCTGGCGGTGAAGCTTATATTGATATCAAAGAAAATGGTGTTCCATTTATTAGAAGTGGAAACATTTCTATTGATGGTGAGTTAAACTATGATGATTTACTATATTTAAAGCCAGAATTTCACGAAACTGTAATGAGTTCTTCTAAGTTGAGGAAAAATGACATACTTATCGCAATTGTAGGTGCTACTATTGGCCAAGTGGGCATTTATCTTGATGATGGCGAAGCAAATATTAACCAAGCTATAGCACTTGTACGATTAAAAGAAGGTATCGATGTTCAGTTTATTAAAGACAATAGTTCGGTAATTAAAATCTTAAAAATATTAACAGAGGTTTTCATCTTTCTCACCCCGCAATGTCATATTGCATAGTGGTTAGCGAAAAGACCTCGTTGTTGAGCTTTGTAATTAAATCGCTGT
>Ga0247611_10001534_pt1 | contig 40672 bp, 21 predicted proteins | sample 177DNAGHGhighgp2_FD_192422 | JGI IMG/M metagenome (GOLD analysis project Ga0247611, IMG submission 192422) | Sheep rumen microbial communities from Palmerston North, Manawatu-Wanganui, New Zealand - 1770 DNA GHGhigh gp2 | ecosystem: Host-associated > Mammals > Digestive system > Stomach > Rumen... | reverse complement strand
ACACGCCTGAGGCAGTTGGTACATACTACTACCAGGTGCGTGCCGAGTATGAGGATGGCTGCGAGTCCGATCCTGCACTGTCGTTCGACGATCCTTCGGTCAACTACGTGACCGGCCACATGACGGGAATCGACGAGAACGGCGCCACTGTCGCCCTCTACCCGAACCCGACTAAGGGCAACGTGACGATCGAGGCCAACGGCATGAGCCGCATCACAGTGGTGAGCGTCCTCGGCCAGGTGGTCTTCGACACCGAGCTCAATGCCGACAGCTACATCTTGAACATGGCCCAGTTCAACGCTGGCATGTACATGGTGCGTGTCTACACTGAGAACGGCGTGACCGTCAAGCGCGTCACTGTCATGCAATAATTGACCCTCGGTCAAAAAAGTGAAAGGCAATCCGAAAGGGTTGCCTTTCTTTTTTGTATTTTTCCGTATCTTTGCAGCACCTTTTTGATTGTAGTGCCATGGAGATTTTGGATTTGTACGATAGTGAAATGAGGCTGACCGGACAGACCATCGAACGGGGGAAGCGCATTCCTCCCGGTTTTATGATTCCCATTGTGGCGGTGTATGTCTATAACGACAAAGGCCAGTACCTGATTCAAAAAGTTTCGCCAAAGAAGGGTAATTATTATTCCACAACCGCTGGCCATGTGAAGAGCGGTGAGTATGACTTCGCTTTGGCTATGTTACGCGAGATGAAAGAGGAAATTGGCCTATCTGCGGCCAAAAGCGAACTTAAGTTGGTGAAAATCAGACGTTACGAGTATAAGTTTACGTTTCTCTACATGTTAAAAAGCAATGTACCTGCCGAAATACTACGCGTGCAAAAAGATGAGGTAGAGTCGGTGATGTGGATGAGCCATGAAGACATTGAACTGCTCTGTAAGATGGGGCTTTTCAATAGAATCCATTACCAAATGCTCCTTGATTGTGAAGAAAGAATGCAAAACAACCATTGATTGTTTGTACGTTTAACAAAATTGGCTATTTTTGCGGCAAATTATGTTTAAGCAACAAATACCTTAAATAATATGATAGCAAAAGAATTATTAAATCCCCAAAGCATCGTTGTGTGCGGTGCATCGTCAGACATTCACAAACCCGGTGGAAAAGCCTTGAAAAACCTTCTGGAAAGTCCTTTCAGAGGCCCAGTTTATGCAGTGAACCCCAAAGAGACAGAAGTGCAAGGCGTGAAATGCTACGCCAAGGTCGATGACCTGCCACAGGTGGAGTGTGCCATCATCTGCATTGCCGCCAAGTTCTGCGCGCAGACCGTTGACGTGCTGGCCAAAGAGAAAGGTTGTAAAGGCTTCATCATCATCAGTGCTGGTTTCTCGGAGGAGAACGCCGAAGGCGCCGCCATCGAGAAGCATATCGTCGACACCATCAACAGCGTTGGTGGATCGCTCATTGGTCCTAACTGCACGGGCTTCCTCAACGTGAACTATGCCGGCTGTTTCGATACGCCTATCCCAACCCTTGACCCTAAGGGTGTTGACTTCATTACTGGCTCAGGTGCCACCGCCGTGTTCATCAAGGAATACGGCATAAGCAACGGTTTGAAATTCAATAGTGTGTGGGCAGTGGGCAACAGTGCTCAGCTCGGCATCGAGGACGTGCTGGAACACTTGGACGAGACCTTCGACCCCGTGAAGTCAAGCCATGTCATTATGCTTTACATGGAGAAGATCGGCGACCCGCAACGCCTGCTTAAACATTCACGCAGCCTCATCAACAAGGGATGTCATATTGCAGCCATCAAGTCGGGTGGCTCGGCAGCTGGTAGCCGCGCCGCCTCGTCGCATACGGGCGCTTTGGCGACCAACGATGCCGTGGTTGATGCTTTGTTCCGCAAAGCGGGCATTGTGCGCTGCCAGAATCGTCAGGAGCTGACAACGGTGTGTGGTGTGTTCATGCATCCCGAAATCAAAGGCAACCGTTGCGCCGTTATTACCCATGCCGGTGGTCCTGCAGTGATGCTCACCGACGTGTTGTCAAATGGCGGCATGGAAGTGCCTTCATTGAAGGAACATCCTGCCAGCCCTGCTTTGTTGGAGAAGCTCTTCGCTGGCTCCAGCGTGGGTAACCCCATCGATTTCCTGGCGACTGGTACAGCTGAGCAACTCGGATATATCATCGACACCGTAGAAAACGAGTACACCGACATCGACTTCTCGGTGGTCATCTTCGGCTCGCCTGGATTGTTCAGCAACAAGGAGGTCTATGACCTGCTCGACCAGAAGATGAAGACCTGCAAAAAGCCTATCTTCCCAGTGCTGCCTTCCATCATCAACGTTAAGGACGAAATCGAGGACTTTATCGCTAAAGGTCGCATCAACTTCCCGGAAGAATGTGTGCTCGGTAATGCTATCTGCAAAGTCTATAACACCCCGAAGCCGCAGCCTGAGAATGTGGAGATGCCTAAGATTGATACCGCTCGCATCCGCAAGTGCATCGATAGTTGCGAAAACGGTTACATCGGTCCTGATAAGATATACGAATTGTTAGATGCTGCAGGCATTGCGCAGAAGCAGATCCGCGTCGTCGACAAGAAACAACAAGCCTTGGACTTCGCTAACGAGGTGGGTTATCCGCTCGTGATGAAGGTCGTGGGTCCCGTCCACAAGTCGGACGTCGGTGGTGTGACCTTGAACGTGCGCGACATCGAGACCGTTGGCAAGGAGTTTGACCGCTTGATGGCCATCAAAGATACCTATGCAGTGGAAATGTATCCTATGCTTGATGGTACAGAAGTATATATCGGCGCTATTCGCGATGCAAAGTTCGGCCATCAGGTGTTCTTTGGTTTGGGCGGCATTTTCATCGAGGTGCTGAAAGACGTGCAGAGCTCGCTTGTGCCAATCAGCGCACCCGAAGCGAAAGACATGCTCACCAAGCTCCGCGGTTACAAGATTCTGCAAGGCGTACGTGGTCAGCAACCCGTTAATGTTGATGTCTATGCCGAACAGATTGCGAGAGTGGCTGCTTTGGTGATGGCCGCTCCTGAGATTGCTGAGATGGACCTCAACCCGTTGCTTGGCAACCCGAAGAATGTCGTTGCAGTGGATGCACGTATCCGTATTGAAAAATAATTGACTATGACTTGTGACAATGACTATGACCGCTTCACCTATCGTGGAATCGGTCATAGTCATAGTCAACGGTCATGGTAAAACAAACCAATATGATTACCGAGAAAGCCACATATTATTTGGTCTATGCAGCTTTAGTCGTCGTCACCTTTTTGCTCGATAACCTTTTGCTGAAGAAGACCGACAAGACCAACCGCACCATTGGCTATATCCTAAGCATCATTGTGGATTTGGCCATCTTTGGTTATGGCATTTATCTGTACATAGTCAAAGGCGAGGATCAGACGGGCTTTGTGCTTGGTGGCATCCTTTGCGGCCTGTGTTTGCTATGCTTGCTAGGACGCTATTGGCAGAACAAGGAACTGGATAAAAGAAATAAGGAATGAAAAAGTCTGATGTCATCACGATCGTTATTTGGGCCGCTGTGATTTGTGGCTTCGCCTTTATCCCAGGCGCATGGGATTGGTTCAACGATACCACCAAAAACCACGGCTTGTTGATGAGTTTCTTCAAGTTTGCTATTCTAGGTACTTTCGGAGAGATGTTGGCCCTTCGTATCCGTGAAGGCGTGTATTTGAAGCAAGGCTTTGGCCTGTTGCCTAAAATGCTGGTTTGGGGTGTGTTGGGTGTGGTTATTGCCTCGGCCATGACCATCTTTAAGACGGGTACCGTAAAGCTTCTTGATGGTGGTTTCCATTTCAATGGAAAAGCCGCTGAGTGGTTTGCTGGTGACCTCAGTTGGGGCAAATTCTTCGTTGCGCTTTGCGTCAGTGTGCTGATGAACACCCTGTTTGCCCCAGTGTTCATGACTTTCCATAAAGTCACAGATATCCATATCGCCGAGACAGGTGGTACCTTGAAAGGTTTTTTCAGTAGTCCGTTGAATATCGGTGAGGCACTTTCGAAAAAAATCAACTGGGACATCCAGTATGGTTTTGTTTTTGCCAAGACGATTCCCTTGTTCTGGTATCCTGCGCACACCCTCACTTTCCTACTACCGCCTACTCTTCAGGTGCTATTTTCCGCTTTCCTCGGTGTGGCGTTGGGTGTGATATTGAGTATAAAGAAATAAAAATTATATAATTATGAAATCAAATAGAGTATTCAGATGGCTTTTTATAGCATTAGTCTTGACCACGGTGATGCTTGTCTCGCAATCTTGTGGTTCTCTTTTTGAAGATGAGATGCATAGGATATTTTCTAGTGGAGAGACTGAAGTTGACACCGTGCCTTCAGAGGATTTGGAGTTCTGGGGTCTTAATAATGAAGATTGGCAATCTGCTGACGATCCAATCGTTGAATAGCTCATTATGTGACAATAAAACAGAACAATATGAAAATCTACAAGTGGTTAAGAGGGCTGATGAAAGCTTCAGCACTTACGACGGTGATGTTTGTCATGCAAGCATGCTATGGCTCGCCGAATATGCCCCCAGAAATGCCTGATGATAGGGAATTGACAGAAACTGATACTATAGTGTCGGTGGACGAGCCGATTTTTGAGGAATTGACGTCTGCCGAAGCTGGGGATGAGGATGTGCGAACTGAATGATACTCCAATCCTTCCATAACTACTTTCGTCGCAAAGAGACCCAATTCCATGAATTGAACTACCTGTTTTGGGAGTGTACACAACGCTGCAACCTCAATTGCCAGCATTGCGGCTCGGATTGTTTGGCTTCATCGAGCTACAAGGACATGCCTTTTAAGGATTTTTTGAACGCGATTAAACCTTTGGAAACCAAATACAAGCACAATTCGGTTTTGGTGGTCATCACGGGCGGTGAGCCTTTGGTGCGACAAGATTTGGCCGACTGCGGGCGGCAACTGCGGCAGCACGGTTTCCCGTGGGGTATCGTCAGCAATGGCTATGCTTACGATGAGTCTATGCACAAAAAACTGATGGATGCGGGAATGTGTAGCATCACCATTAGTTTGGACGGTTTACGAGACACGCATGATGCTTTCCGCAAACGCTCTGGCAGTTTCGACCATGCCATTCGTGCCATTGACTTGATTGCCAACGAGAAACGTCTGCCCACATACGACATCGTGACCTGCGTCAGCCCGATGAATTTCGGTGAGTTGGATGCCATCAAGCAGATGCTTATTGAGCACAAGGTAAAAGCATGGCGTTTGTTTACCATCGACCCGATTGGTCGTGCTGCCTCTGATAAAAGTCTGCAGCTCAGCGATGAACAATTCCGTCTGCTCTTGGACTTCATCGTCGCTACCCGAAAAGAGGGGAGAATTGACTGCAAGTTTAGTTGCGAGGCCTACGTTGGTCCATATGAGCGCAAGGTCCGCGATTGGTTCTATTTTTGTCGGGCGGGCATCACCATCGGATCCATTTTGATAGATGGCTCGATTTCCGCCTGTCCCAACATTGATCACAGTTATGTCCAAGGCAACATCTATCAAAACGATTTCTTGGATGTTTGGGAAACCCGTTTCCAGCCTTTCCGCGACCGAGCCTGGATGAAACAAGGAACTTGCGCCGACTGTAAAGTATATAAGAACTGTCTTGGTGGCGCTATGCATCTTCACACGAAAGACAAAGGGGAGATAATGGTTTGCCATTATAATAAGTTGAGAGTTTAGCGTTGAGAGTTTAGAGAGATTGAGTACAAAAGTGGATTTTTTTGGAAATTTTTCAAAAAAAAACCACTTTTTTCTTGACAGTAATGAAAATTGTTGTACTTTTGCAGTGTTCTAATCAACTAATACACTATTAAACAAGAACAAATCGACAGTTAAACAGTTCAACAATAAACAATTCAACATGATTACGATCAGCAACTTAGACTTCGGCTATAAGAGTCAGCCAGTCTTCAAAAACATCAGCCTCAGCTTCGAGAAGGGTAACATCTACGGGCTGTTAGGCGAAAATGGAGTGGGGAAGACCTCCCTGCTGAAACTCATCAGTGGCTTGCAGAAGCCTACCTACGGTGCCTGCGAGGTGGACGGCATAGCCCCCTTCCACCGTATGCCCGAAACCCTCCAGAAGATTTTCTTCATCTCGGAAGACTTCGCTATCCCGGAGGGTACACCTATTAATAATATAAGAGAGTTGGGCGTGTTCTATCCCAATTACGACGAGAAGCTTTTCTTCGAGCTTTGCAGGGAGATGGACGTGGATCCACAGCGAAAGTACGCTGAATTGTCGTTCGGCCAACAGAAGAAATGCCTCATCGCCACGGCTTTGGCCCTCAACACGGACTATCTGCTCCTCGACGAGCCTACCAATGGCCTTGACATCCCCTCGAAGACGCTCTTCCGTCAGGTCATCACGAAGCACGCCACGGAAAACCGCACCATCATCATTTCCACCCACCAAGTGAAGGATGTGGAAAACCTCATCGACCCCATCATCATCCTCGACCACGACGAGGTGTTGCTCAAGGCCTCGTTCCGCGACATCACCGACAAGCTCTATTTCGACTACGGCATGGAGAAGGACGACAGCGCGCTCTACAGCGAGATGATCCCTGGCGGCTACGTCAACGTGACCCGCAACCCCGAAGGCCTCGACAGCAAAGTCAGCATCGAGGTGCTGTTCAATACCGTGATGAAAAACAAGGAAACCATCAAACAAATCTTTAGCTAATAGGAGGAACAAGTCATGAATAACACTTTTAGTTTCAACCGTTTCAAGAACCTCTTGCTGAAAGACGGCAAGATGTATATCCGCAACTTTGGCACCTCGCTCATCGTTTGGTGCTGCCTGAACGCCATTTTCTGGATTTTCAATCTGCTTTTCGGCTCCGAAACCATGCCACCTGTCCGTTTCGGAATGTTATGCACATGGACGGCATTGGCCATGATGATGGTACCTTCCAAGGTTTATGGCAATGCCAACCTTTCGCGTGAGGGTGTAGGTTTCGCCATGATGCCCGCTTCCTCTTTGGAGAAGTTCGTTAGTATGTTCGTCTATTGCGCCATTGTGACACCCATTGTCGTCTTCTTCGGCGGTTACCTGGTCGATGCTTTCTTGTCGATTTTCCCTTTCGGTGGCTTTGAGAAACCTATACGGCTTTACTCGATGAACGAAATTGTCCAGATGATTAACGACTCGGAAGGTGTAGCTCGTGCAGGAGAAATGGACTTTCCCATTGAGCAAGTGTTCCCCATTGGTGTGATGCGTACTTCATTATATGCCGGCATCATCCAGTGGTCGGCCATCTTCATGCTGGGCAATATGCTCTTTAAGAAGCACAAAGCTGGAAAGACTATTGCCTGTTATTTGGGCATTTCCTACCTGATTTCCATGATTATGGGCCTGGTGTTCTTCAATAGAGAAATCATGGAGGGATGGATAGCAAAGTTCGACGGTATGTCTACCGAACAACTAATCCATTGGTTCCAAAATGCAACGACATGGGGCATGGTTGTCGGCATCATCATCACTGCCGTGTTGCTCTACTTCACTTATCGTAAAATCAAAACACAAAAATACTAAACCATGGAATTCAACGCACACAAACCCATATATTTACAGATTTGCTCCCAGCTCTATGAGCAGATTCTGCGCGGTGAGCTGAAGGCTGACGACCGTATCCTTTCGGTGCGCGACTACGGCATACAACTCGGCGTGAACCCCAACACCATCATGCGCTCCTACGAGACCATGACGGCTGCGGGCATCATCTACAACAAACGTGGCATCGGCTATTTCATCTCCGCCGAGGCCAAGGACATCGTCCTCAAGCAAATGCGCGAGGAGTTTCTCGAAAAGGAACTGCCTGAACTGGTCAAAAAGATGAAGCTTTTGGGCATTGGACTCGACGAGATAAAAAAATCGTATGAACTGTAACTTTTTCACCTGTTCTTCGTCTTACTACAAATCAATTAAAACAAACAAACAATGAAAAGAAACATCATAATCATCGCAGTGGCCATCATCAGCATGACGCTCAATGCCTGCTCCATCAATTTGGATGGGGAAACGTTAGGCGGCAAAACCATTGAAGGCGACGGCAACATCGTTACCCGCACTTACGATGTGACCGCGTTCAACGAAATCTCGACTTCGCTGCCGGCAACGGTCAACTTCACGATTGCCGACAGTTACTCCTGCACCGTCAGTGTGGACGAGAACCTTTTCGACTACCTCGACATCAGAGTGAAAGACAATGAGTTGCTTATGGGTAAACGCAAGGACGACAAAAACAAAAATTTGAAAGCCACGAAATTTGTTATCGAAGTAACGGCTCCGAGTTTGGAGGCTATCAACCTTGCTGGCAGTGGCACTTTTAACGCCAACAGTCCTTTGGAAGCGGAGAAATTTGAAGCCAACGTTGCCGGTTCGGGCGACATCGTTTTCCATAAAACGGTCACTACTCAGAAAGTCGATTTGAATGTGGCTGGTTCGGGCGATTTAGCTTGCAATGAACTGATTTCTGACGAGCTAGGCTGCTACATTGCTGGTTCGGGCGACTTGAAAGTCGTTAGTGGTCAGGTGCGCAAAGCCGAGGCTGGTGTGGCCGGATCGGGCGACATCGTCCTCACCTGCAACATTGAGAACCTTGATGCCAACATTGCCGGTTCAGGCGACATCAAGGCGCGGGTCAGCGCCAAGCTCAAGTACGCTATCATCGGCTCTGGCGATATTGGTTACTACGGCAATCCCGTCGTGGAAGGCGACAAAGCGGGTCGCGGTGGTTTGACACGCCTTGGCGACTGACAACTACGAAAGTAAATCTCTTTTTCATAACCTTGTAATGAGAAACGGCTGACCTTTTGGGTCAGCCGTTTTCTGTTTTTTGGCTGTTGGGCTGCCCATAGTACGACAGCCCTTCAAACCATTAACGTATAACGCTAACACGTTTGACACCCACACCGTTTTCGGTATAGATGCGAATCATGAACACACCTGCGCCAAACTGGCTCATGTTCAAGGTCTCCGTGTCGTTGTTCACTTCGGCATCGTACACCATTTGGCCGAGTTCGTTCACCACGGTGAGGCGTTGCAAGCCTTCAGCCTCGATAGTGACGTTGCCATCGGTCGGGTTGGGGTAGAGGCTGGCGTTGATGCTGTACTCGTTCACATCGGTGGAGTTCTTCACTTTGATTTCGAAGGTGCTGTTGCCGTTGTTACATTCCGCAGTAGGCGTGGCGGTTAAGATAACTTCACCCTTGTAAGTGTCGCTCCAAGTGACTACTACCGACTTGCCATCGTTGGCGGGTGTCAGCGTTCCAGCCTCCTCAGGCTCAATGCTATAGCCGACTTTCACATCGTTGGCAATAGTGTAAGTGCTTGTAGGTGTGAGGCGCACATCCAATTCGGCATCGCCGCTGATTTCAGGCAGGGCGGCCACGGGATTTACAACGATATTGATGGGCAGTTCGAGGGCAGTCTCACAACCATGGGAATCGGTGATTTTGGTGAAGACAATGTTGACATCTTCAGTGGGAGTGAAATTCCATGTGTAATAGTCAGTAAAGGTAACGCTTTCAATGCCTTCCCCTTCAACAGTGTATTTCACACCGCTACCACCAATTACAGTTGTGCCAGACAAAGAGATACTCACTTCTTCGCCTTCACAAATGCTGGTTGGGACTTCACCAATTGAAAGCGTGGGCTTGGGGTTGCAAAGGACTACAAATCCTAAATCCCCTTCTTCGTATGTGATTTGGCACGTGCGATTGCTGATAGACATGATATTGTATACTGTCGTGCCGAGTTCAGGAATGCCAAGGTCAATGATGGTGTCGTTGGCATTAAGCTCATATTCAGTCCCATTGATGTCGACAACGAAATCTGGTTCCGTGGGATTTCCATTAGGTGTGTATCCGTCAAGAGAGATGCCCATGAAGGCGTGTTCACCTTCGCAGGCGATATAAGCATTGGATTCAACAAAATCAATCTTCGGCATCGGGTTCATCTCAAAAGGATAATCGTAAGTGAAGGAACCACAGCCAGGCGATACGGCAAAAGCAGTCAGGGTGACTCCGTTTGCAATATCCAGTAATCCAGGAGTATAAGTGGTTTCCAAAGCGGAGGCGTCTTCAAAAGTGCCGTCGCCGTCGGTCAGCCATTGGAACGATATATAATCACCTGAAATCCTCACTGCAATGGGTTGAGGCTCATCGGTGGCGCAATAATGAACATCGATAAGCGCGTTTTCGATCACTACCTTTTGGGTGATAAACACCGTCATTTCATCAGTAATCGCTTCGCCGTCGCCGTTGATGGTAAGGGTCAATGTGGCTTGGCCATTATCAATGTCCTGTTGTCCAGGGGTATAAATCGGGGTGGAGATGGTAGCGTCATCGAAGGTGCCATCGCCAGAGGTCGTCCATTGCAGGTTGTCGTAATAGATGGCGTAGCCCACGACTTGAGCTTCGCTGCCTTCGCAAACAGTTACATCATAACCAGCAGTGCCGGCCATAACGCGATCGGAGGGCAGACCGACAAAGTCAATCCAAACGCAGTCGCTGCCACCAGTGGTGTATTGGTCTTTGGTGTAGGTCCACTTGTACGTGTGCCTTCCGGCAGTGACAGGATAGGAAGCTTTGGCCCAAGCTACTGTGCCCGACCAATTGTTCTTTTCTTGGTTGTCGATGTAGAAATGCAGCTTGTCGTAGCCATTCTCCGTCGACACCTTATAATAGAAGGAGATGCTGTCGTTTGAGCCTGCCTCATGGGTTAAAGTCAACGTGGTAGTGGCGTTGTCACCGATGGCACCCGATTTGATGCAGTATTGGCCTTCATACGGATCTTCGGTAACGAAACGCCAGGGCTTATTGGCATCGTTGGTCCAGCCTGCGCTAAATTCGCCGCTTTCGAAGTCTTCGACGATGAGACCAACCTTGGCGACATACTCGTTTTGGACATTGTACAAGCCAGATGTCACGCTAAGGTCAAGTGGGCAAGTGTAGCCAATTGGTGTGTCCTCGCTAATTGTGATAGTGAAGACGGCAGTCTGCGTTTCACTGGCATTGACATTCTCAAACTCGATCGTGCTTTCTTCCAACATGATGTAGGGCGAAAGCATTTGCAACGTGGCTGTGGTTGTGGCAGCATCAGCATGGCCGTTGTTGTTGATGGGGAAACTGATTTGGGCGGTCTCGCCGGCATCCAAGCGTCCGTTGCCGTTGCCGTTCACTTCGGTGATGCTCATTCCACCAAGCTCTAACACAGGCGCGTAGGCTTTCATGACGAGGTTGCTGACATACACATCGTCGCCATTGGTCACAGTGATGGTGAAGCGATTGCTCGTGTTGTCGGGCACGTTGTCAGCCACCGTAAATGAGAAGGCATTGGCTACAGACTGTAAAGCGTTGGGATCCATACTCTCGAATTGGGCGGTGCTGTTGGTGATGGTGATGTATTCCGATTCGCTCTCCAATACGGCTTCGAAAGCATTCATGGCGTCGCTACCCACGTTTCTCAAAGTGATGTCAAGGTCGATGGCTTCACCAAAATCGAGTTGCCCGTTTTCATTCTGGTCGTGGATGACCTTGTTGTCGAAGACGATGTAAGGTCCATCGGCTGGAATGACACCCATGACGGCTTCATAGCGCAGGTAGTTTTGACCTGTCACGATGAGGTTGATTTCGGTCGGGGGCACTTGGGGAATGAAATGGATGGTTTGCGGGTCGCCAGTAGCTTCAGCGACGGCGAGGATATCCCAACCGCCTTCCATATTTTCCTTCACGAGGCTAATTATGCAGCCTTCAGGGGCGGTGATGCTGACTTCGCCCAAGCCGGCAAGTACCACTTCAGGATGAACTACTTCCATCTCTTGAGGCACTTGCGTGTAGATGCGAAGGAAAGCGTCGCAGTGGGCGGTGAACATGGTGTAAGTAATGTCTTTGTTTTGGGTGTTGTAGGGCCAGGCACTTTGAGCCAAGAAATACTTACCTGCCACATTGCCGAAAGCAGGCATCCAGTTGCCCGTGTTTTCGGCGAATGGACCATAGGTAGGCATGAAATCGCCGTCAAAGAGGTCATAGACACCCCAAACATATGCGTCGTTGACGAAAGAGTAGGAGACATGGGTCGGGCAGAGCAGACCTACGGCGCCGGCATTCTCACCATTGTAAGTACGGCGCATCCATTTCTCTGCGAAGCAGTTGCCGTTTGATCCGGTGTAGTCGAACATACCAGTTTGGCAGTTGATAGACATCACAAAAGGCATCTTACCAACATTGTTCATCTGATCAATATGGCTGTTACGTACAGCAGGTTCTCCCCAACCGGTCTCCAGACCATGGTCGCGATGTTGCAGCCAGAAGGAGCCTTCATTGACGGCTTGAACCACCAGCTCCGGGGTGCCGTTGTTCCAATCACCCAATTCACTCGGGGAGGCGGGGATATATCCAACACCGTTGGGGCCAAAGTAGTTGACCACCATTGAAGTGTTTTGGTTGCTCGACCAGATGCTGCCAGGCGTACCGTCATAGATGCAGTTGATACGGTTGGTGTCGTAACCATGATTGCGCATGTAACCACCAAACACTTCAGAACACAGTTGGAACCAACGCTCAGTCTGCCAGCCCAATGCGGTGATGGGGCGACTGTAGAAGTTTGGATCTGTGTTGGGGTTGGTGTATTCATATTCAATCTGCTTGCCGACGAAGACAGGGAGCTCGGAAGCGTTTTGTGCCACCAAACGCGAGAAGACCATGTCGGGAAGGTTGTCGTTGCCTTGGGCATCAGCATATTTATTGTCGGTGATGCAATTACCATAATAATCCGAGTGGTAAACAACTTCGGCCGGGATATACTGGCCCAAGTCGTTACCGTGGTCACCAAGCAGACAGACCGCTACTGGGGGAATATCCCAAGTGTGGTAGGCGTCGTGGAACCAAGCCTTCAACTGGGAGGTGTTATTGGCAGGCATCTCGTCCAAACGATACACTTTAGTGATGATGCCTTGACGGGTGCGGTAGTCTTTCAGCTGGTTGGCATATTCGGCCCAGGCATCGTTGTTGGGCGTGATGATAAGGTACTCGGCACCGTTTTCATCGCCGCGAAGCCACTCTTGCATCCGGGCGGAATAGTCAATGACGGGCAGTTGGTCGTAGTTCATCAACTCGGCTGCCAAGATAGGATCCCAGTAGGGAGAACGCAGACGGTCCTCACCAAAATGGCCTGTACCGCCTTCAAAATCAACGGCAAGCTCAATGTTGGTGTAGACAATCAAGTCTTTTGTGACAGGGTTGTACTGGAAAGGTGTGATGGATACCGTAACCGACTCAACGCCACGGATGTAGGAGCTGCCCATGGTGAAAGGCTCGACGGGATAGAATGCGTCCTTGCCGTAAATGGACATGTCTTTCACATAGTTCATGTCAGGCTCCTCAGTCTCCGCCTGAATGCGAAGTGCGGGGGCGATGTTCACATTGTGTAAGGTCTCTTTTTCAAAGCTGACCACGCGCAAGTTGGCTGTGGCACCTTGTGGGATTGCCATCATACGGCTTTCGGTGGGAAGGTTGGGGCAGCCTGCGTTGTTAGGAAGGGCAATGGCAGAGATGGTAATCTCCGACATGTCTTCGCCACGATAGTTGAGTTGGCTCAACGACATCTGCCCTAAGTTGTAGCTGATGTGAAGGCCACTGCGGGTCTTTTCTGTCAGGGTAAAGCCTTGCTTACCCTTGACGGGATAGTTGAAGGTCTGCGCCAAAGCAATATTGCCGATAAAGGCAAATAGCGTAAAAGCTAGTGCAAAGGATAATGACTTTTTCATATTGATTGTATTTTATATGTTGCTTGTTGTTATTTCGTCCTCTATTTACGGAAAAGAGACGCAAGCATTGACTCCAATGAATCACAGATTTGCGTCTCTAGTCTTAACTTTTAACTCTTAGCAGAAAGCTCAATCATACTCTCCCCATCTCATGCAAGCGCCTTGTAATTGCTTCTTCAAAGGGAATAGCAAGGTGATTTTGACGGTAGCATCCGTGTTGATTCTTGTACCCAACAGATAGGGGTCGATGTAACCTGCACCAATCACATTTTGCGATGTGCCGCTGGTTTCCTCATGAGTGAATGAGTTGAGTGCAGAGGCGTGTACATCAAAGGGGCTTGTGTTGACGAGAAAATATGCAAGAGAAGCGTGAGCGGATACATCGGCTTTGAAGAGAAAATAATAGTTGCCCACGTTGAGTTTGTACATCACGCCGGCACCTCCCACAACACCGATATTCCATTGCCAGGTGTTTTGTGCGCTCAACCCCACAGTGTCAATTGTTGCTGTGTTGCTAAGTTGTTGCTCAGGAGTACCATAGTTCAGGATTTCTGTCTTTTTCCAAATCATTTTTCCTGCCATAGGGACACTGACACGAGGGCCGACGAAGACATACGGTCTGATGGCGCTATTGGAGAAATAGTAGGTAAACGGTGCTTGGACATTAATCTCAGTAAAGTCAACATCCAATTGGCGGTAATAGTTTTTGTTATGTTCGGGACCCATGCCCAAACTTACTGGGAAGTTGTGTATCTCGTAGTTCAGCTGCAGGTTACGCATGGCATAATATCCTTCGAGGCTGATGGACATGCTTTTGTTGAGCATGCGTTCAACAGAGAGGCCGCCAACAATACCGAAGTTAAAAGGCTCGTTGTATTTGGTTTTTGTCCCGCCAAAGTGGAACCAATAAGTCGAGGTGACGCCGCCAATGAGGCCGACGTTGTATTTGGCTTCCGTTGAATTCACATTGCTGTTGGCAGATTGCAGGGGCTTTTTGAATTGTGCCTGCATGGTGTTGCAAAGAAGTGAAAAAACCAGGAATAAAAGGAAGGTCGCTTTTTTCATTGCGTGTTGAGTTTGATGGTTATGTACTTAATTAAACTCTCCGTAATGCAAATCACCAACACTTTTCATAATCCAAACATTACCGGGAAGCGGTAACGAACCATTGTTGATAAGCGCATTATACAGGATGGAAGACTTGTTATAGTAATACATGGTTTGATAGCCGATTCTAAAGTCTTGTATGACAGGCATCTTTATCGTATCAGTAGTGTTGTTGACTGTGTCGGTCTGTACAACGATTTCTTCAGCCATTTTACCAGACATGATGACGGCATGAAGTGGCTGCGTATTGGAACTGATGTTGCGTAATTCATAAAAATACGCCGTGAAATATGGATCGTTTCCCATGATGTATATATTGTTGAAATCCATATATTTGGCGTTTTCATTTTTGAAATAGGAAGGAGCTATGGTGTCATTGACGAACGCGTCAAACCTGTCGTTAGCGCTAATTATGCTGACCGTGCTGTCGTTGCTCGAATTCTCCAAAAACTGAAGGTGTCCCGTGTTGGCGTCGATATAGGGCCTTTGGAGGGCGTAGGTCGCGATGCCTTTGTGTTGGTCGTAAAAATGGTAATACTCTTTGACGGGCAACAAACCGGTGCGGGGCTGCCAAAGCGTGTCTATTTTTACGGAAGACTCGAAGTAAAAACCATCGACAAGGTATTTCCCTTCTATTTTTGGAGGCTCATCACCAAAGTACAAATGATTCTGGCCAAACGCTTCCAATAGTCGCTGAGGCATGTATTCATTGATGTTCGGAATCTGCTGGTAGCCGTAATACACGGTCTTGTTGTTCGCTGGATCGTTTTTCATGCAGGAGCTGAAAAGTGTGAGCCCGCAAATGAAAACCAGTGTTCTGAATAGGTGTTTCTTCATCGTATTAGAGCTATGGATGAGGTACTTTTCTTTTGATAAAAAATAATCTGGCAAATGTAAGGATTTAGTCGTTACGTACAACAAACCAAACGATTTTTTTTGTTGTTTATTGTAAAGCCTTGAATATTATTTTGATATGATGAATTTCTTGGAGCTGGTGATTCCATGATAACTGAAGACCATGAGATAAATACCATTCGGATAATTGCCTAACCTATAATAGTAAGGACTGTTGGGCTTAGCTGAAAGTTGGAATTGATCAATCAGCAATCCTGTCATGTTGTAGATTCTGACATCTACCATTCCTGCCAAATCGTTGGTGTTGATGCGCATCTCTCCATTGTTGGGGTTGGGGATGATATCAAATGAACCAGTCGAAGTGCCGTCTTCCAGCCCATAAAATGTGCAGAGCAGCCAGAAGCGTCGTTCAATGTTGCCTTCTAAATCGCATGGACTGAATACCTTGGCCTTGAGCCAAACGGTGTCTTCCACTCGCTCGATTACGAAAACTCTGCAACAGGCATTTTTCTCACCAAAAGGATGTAATATCCAGTTGCATTTGGTTTCCAAACTCCAGGAAACAGAGTCCCATTCGTTGCCAACAATACTGTCGCTCAGCATGAAGTCATAGGAGTTAATGTTGAATTCGGTGGCTGTGATAACCAGGTGTGGGACAATATTATTGGTATCCATCGGGAAGATAGGGGTGGGATGTGGCGATAAGCTCATGCTTAATTCGAGATGGACGATGCTGTCGCAACCCAAGGAGTTGGGGATGGTGTCGGTGTAAAAACCAGGCTGGTCATAGAAATGTCCATGCCAAAACAACCCTGTGCAACTGCCTGTCAAGGTGTCGGTGTCTCCTTCTACAATATTAGAGAGGGTCAGGTGCAGGGTGACGATACTGTCGCATCCGGAGGACGAGACTAAAATTTGGTCATAGATACCGTCTTCGGTATAGGTGATGTCGTTCCAGGTGTAGGATTCGGAGCACGTGATTTGCACCAGTGTGTCGGGGTTGAAGATGCGGTCGGCAACGACAAGGTGCAAATCGATAACGCTGTCGCAGCCTTGTGATGTCGGCTCACTGATTTGCTGGTCGTAAACGCCGGGGTGGTCATACACGAAATTGAAACCGTATCCTTCGTAGGTCTCAGGTTCGCCTCTCCAGCATCGCGCATCGTTGTATGAGGCATAGTACCCAGGCAGTGCTGTGACATAAACCAACAGACTGTCTTTGCAGATGGGGTGGACAGGATTGTCAATCTCAGTTCCAAGGATGGTGTCGTTGGTGATGATAACATTGAGCCCATGGTCAGTATAAACAAAGCCTTTGCATACTTCAATCTCCTCTGTGACGAGTTTCTTTCGGGTGTCCACATAGTAGTGCGAGACGTCGTTTGACATCGGGCTCTTGGCAGTGGCTGTGAGCACCACTTCATAGACGCGTTTTTCGGCGTAGGTGTGGTTGACCGGATTCTGTGTGCTAGTTGTGCCATCACCAAAATCCCACACGATGGAGGCGTTCTCCAAATTGATTTCTGCCTCGAAGGTGATGGTGGCGTCTGGACAGTATTCGTAGGTCCCCTGCTTCGGGACGAAAGTTTCGTTCATGCTGACTCTTGTGCTGAGGTCGATGGCTTTTGAGCCAACGAGATAGGCATATCCTTTGGCGATGCCGAATCCATAAACGTGGGCATTGAAACCACCGAAGCATTCAAGATGGTGGACACCATGGGAGATGTTTTGTCGGGTGAAGCTGTAACTGTCGGTGCCGTTAACGTCTTCGAATTGGCTGGCAGGGATAAGGTTGCCGTCTAGCAATACGGTGCCGACATCACTTTTGTTTACGATAATGTTGACGTGGTGGGTGTCAATGTTGATGTTTTCGTTGTTGAACGTGGAGAAGGTGATTTCATCGATGCGCTGTTCGATGGGGGCAATCCAAACTACCGAAGGGTCTCCAATGGAATTGCCGCCACGGGTTGTGTTGTAAAGATACACAGCAGCAGGCCCTGAACATTCGATGAAACACGACTTTTCTGTGTTTTCCAGAGGGAAGATGTGTGATTCGTTGCTGCCAAGGGTAGCGATAAGCTCTCCATTCTTGCGTATTTCATTGTTGTCGAAGGCAGAGGTGATTTTCACGTAATCTTTTTCGCGCTCAAGAGAGCTGGTCACCACAAACTTTTTGCCCCACGACTGCAAGGGCATGGCCTGTTCGAAAATATGGTCGAAACTGCTTCCGCTAGTGGGCACAGAAGTCAAAGTGTTGCCATTGAAGACGGCAAAGGGCTTGCTGTCGTGTGAAGTCACGCGTGAACCGCTAAGGTCGCGTTGATGGTTGTCTTGTGCATTGTCTGAACGAACTTGGTAGACTTGTCCTCTGTCCATGTTGATGGTGAAGGTTTGGCCGGCCTGGTGACCTGAAAGGGTTTTTGCTGCAGGTGTGATGTCGATAGTGGTGCCGTCTTCAGTTGCCACAATCAGAAATGCACTGGTTTGGTTCACTTTCTGGTATTGGCTTCCTGGCGCATACGATTGGTCGTAGGTCTGGATAATGTAGTCGTCGGCTAGACTTTGTATGGGCAACACATAGGAGGCATCGAAAGAGAGATGGGCAATGTTGGTGCAGAAAACCGAGACCGTGTCATTGGTGACGACTTGCAATCCTCTGCTCAACACTTGTTCAGAGGTGGCATCTACATAAGCTTGGTCTTCGGGGATATTAACCGTTGTAATGTTATTGGCTTGCACGTCGAAGGAGGTGGTCCAACCTGTATTTGGATTGGTGATGGTGCCGTTGCAATCACGTTTCGCGCTAATGAGTAATTGGGTGAGAATCCAGTTGCCGTCATTGGGAGCTTGGGGATGGTACTTGTGGCCATTACTCATGAATGATACCCAAAACTCCGTACCTTGCGTGGATGCATCTTGAGCAAAGGAAGGAAAACTTGCAGAAAAGAGAACCACTAAAATCAAGATGGTAAGCTTAATATGATTCATGGCATTAATGGTTTTATTTTGTGATTATGCCGCTAAAATAAGTATAATTCAGTTTCAACTTGATATTTCATTGAATAATTATTTCTTTTTTTGTCAAGATTGTGTTTTTGCATGAGGCAACGAACAGATAGAGCCCATCATTGGGCAATTTGCATTGGTAGGGCAGGGAATAAGTGTCAGTCTCACTGATGACCTGGAATTGGTCAATCAAACGGCCACGCATGTCGTAAACTTTGAGGTCGATTTCACCTATGAGGTTCTCAAAGTTCAGGTGCATTTGCCCATGGTTGGGATTTGGGGTGACACTGAAGGTTAAAGAGTTTGTCGAAAGATTGTCCTCATCCAAACCATAGAACGACGAAATGAACCAATAGCGTCGTTCAACGCCTTGCGGAAAACAATTATTGAACACTTTGGCATTCAGCCAAACGGTGTCGTCCACATGGTTCAAGACATAAATCTTGCAATTCTTTCCAATGGGATTGGTGGTCGAGTCGGGTTCAATTATCCATTGGACTTCAGGATTTTCGAAAGTCCACCTGATGGAATCCCAATGGCAAGAGCTGTTGTTGTCCCATAAGGTGAAGTCGTAGGAGCTGATGAAGAACTCGTTTGGTATTACAACCCAATGGGGCGCAGCGTTTTCTGGATCTTTAGGGTAGATTTCGGTGGGATTGGGCGTATAGTCCAGCTCAAGGTTGAGATGGGTGATAGTGTAGCATCCTTCTTCGTTGGGAATGGTGTCGGTGTATTGCCCTGACTCGTAATAGGTCTTGCCGTGCCATTCATAGGAATCACAATGCCCACCTTCGTCTATCGGTTCTTCCTCGTTGAGGTCGCCTACTTCCAGAATAAGCTTGACCTGCCTGTCGCAACCATATTGGTTTGGACTAATGTAGAAGTCAGTGTAGTTTCCAGGTTGGTCATAATATAAGTTAAAGCCATGTTCCGTATAGGTGTCAGGACCCGTGAAACATACATAGTCGGAGATGGTGCTGTCGCTGACAGGATAGCATGTGATGGCCACGTTGACTATGCTAATGCAGTCTGGGTTGGGGCCTGGTTGCTCGCGGCTCAAGATGGTGTCGTGCTCGATTAGGACATTGTTGAATCCGTGACCCGAATAGTGTTGTCCGGCACAAATCTCATCCGCGAAGTTCTGGTCCTGCTCATGTCGTGCATCAATGTAGAAGATTGAAGCGTTGCTTGACGATGAGCCTCCGCAGGGGTTTTCTCCCGAGTTTACGGTCAGTGTGGCGGTGAAGAAATCGTTTGTCGCATAGGTGTGGACAACGGGGTTGTCGGTACTGGTGGTACCATCGCCGAAGTCCCAAAGCAAGTTGTAGTCGTTCAGGCTGATTTCGGCAGCGAAGGAGATGGGGTCGAGGGTGCAGTTGCTAATGGTGTCTTGAGGTTGGATGACGACATCGTCGATGATGAGCGTTGTGGAGAGGTCGGTAGCCTTCGATCCCACCAAATAGGCGTAACCTCTGTCACTGCCAAAGCCATAAACATGGGCGTTGAAGCCGTTTGGACAGGCGATATGGTGTACGTTGTGACTGATTCCCTTCCTGACGAAACTGTATTCCTCATTGCCGCTTACTCGCTCAAATTGGTTGGAGGGAATGGGAGTGTTGTCGAAGAGCACATTGTTTATGTCTTGAGTGGCGACTATGATATTGACGTATTGGTTGTTGATGGAAGAATTATGCCCTTCGTCGCCTGAGAATGTGGTGAAGGTGACTTCGGTCATCCTTTGTTCAACGGGTGAAATCCACAGCATGGAAGGGTCACCGTTGTGGGAAAATCCTGGGTCGTCTGAACTTGTGGTGTTAAAGAGATAAACGGCACTGGGTGCGGTGGCTTCAATATAGCATGACTTGTCGCTGGAACTGAGCTCGAAGCTGTACGATTCGTAGGCTTGCAGTGTGGCTACTTCCGTCCCGTTTTTTTTGATGGTGTTGTCGTTAGCCGAGGAGGTGATTTTCACGAAATCGCGATGACGTGATGAGGATTGCGTTACCACAAACTTCTTTCCCCACGAACGTAGCGGCATGGCCTGCTCAAAGATGTGGTCGTATCCGTTGTCAACGTCGGGGATGGTTGTGAGTGTGTTGCCGTTGAAGACGGCGATGGGCTTGCAGTCGCGAGCGGTGACGCGACTCCCGCTAAGGTCTCGCTGGTTGCCGTTTGTGGTTGAACGCACTTGGTACGACTCGCCTTTTTGCAATGTGACACTAAACTCTTCATTAGCAGGCTTTCCGCTTATCGTTTTTGCCGAAGGGGTGATGTCAACGATAGTGTTATTCTCTGTGGCCACGATAAGGAAGGCACTACTAAGAAAGTTTGAGATATTTTGCGCGAAATAAGAATCGTAGGAAGTGGACTGCTCATAGGTTTGTATGATATAGTCGTCAGCCAAAGCTTGGATAGGGAGGACATACGAGGCATCGAATGAGTTGGTCGCAATGTTAGTGCAATACACCGAGACCGTATCGGTGGTGATGATTTGTAGGCCTTTGTCGTTGGCAGTCTCGTATGCAAAGGTCTCATTATAGCCTTGAATCTCGGGGATGTCGATGGAAGTGATGTTGTTGGCCGTCACGTTGAAGTTATGACTCCAACCGGTTTGGGGATTGCTGATGGTGCCTGAGCAGTCGTGCTTCGAACTGATCATCAGTTGCGTGAGTAAATAATGTGTACTACCATTGGTTTTGAATCCGTTTCCCATGAAGGACACCCAAAACTCCTTGCCTTGGGTTGAGATTTCTTGGGCTTTACCGTTTATTGTGAAGAGGGTAAATAGGACAAAAAGTAGCAAATGTAGTTTGTTTCGTTTCATGGCAGAAGGGTTTAATAATTATTAATTAGGTGCAGCCCTCGACTATGGAATAACAGACTTTTTAGTTTATGACGAATTTTTTGCTAATAGTGCCTCCTTTGCTAATGACGATGAAACAATATATGCCTTTTACCGGGGTCTTGAACTGGTATGGCATTACGGAATCAGTGGCTTGGAACTGGTCGATAAGTATGCCTCGCATGTCGTAAACCCTCACTACGAGATGGTCTGTGAAGTTGTTAAAGGACAAGAGCATTTGACCATTGTTGGGATTGGGTACGACATCGAAGTCCACGGCTTTGGAATCTATCGAAGGATTGTCCTCGTCCAAACCGTAGAACGAGCAGATGAACCAATAGCGGCGCTCAATGCCTTGCGGATGGCATTTGTTGTAGACTTTGGCACTCAGCCAAACGGTGTCGTCAACTTTGTTCAAGACATAAATCTTGCAGTTTTTTCCAACAGGAATTGTGGTCGAGTCAGGTTCAATTATCCATTGAACCTCAGGATTTTCGAAAGTCCACCTGATGGAATCCCAATGGCAAGAGCTGTTGTTGTCCCAGAAAGTGAAGTCATAGGAGTTGATTTGGAACTCAGTCGCCGTCACTACCCAATGGGGAGCAGTGTTTTCGGGATCTTTGGGGTAGATGTCGGTGGGGTCAGGAGTGTATTCCAAGTCGAGGTCGAGGTAAATGGTACTGTCGCAGCCCAAGGCAGTCGACAGGGTCTTTTGATAGAAGCCCGAAGTGGTATAGTCTGTGTCAATCCAATGGTAGGAATTACATTCTGATACATTGATGGTAGTGCCTTCCACATTGCCTGAGAGAGTCAGATGACAGTCAACGATGCTGTCGCAACCATCGTATGTGGTGAACTGCTGTTGATAGGTACCGGTCTGGGAATAATCCTGTCCGTTCCAATGGAAAACGCCACAAGTGATGGTGTCGAAGCTAGTATATTGCGGATGTCCCATGGTGAGATGCAAGGTGACGATGCTGTCGCAACCACCTTGCGAGGTGTAATAACGCTCATAATCACCCGAAGTGGAATAGGTTTGCCCGTCCCAGATATAGCCGTTCCCGCATTCGTGGTGGTCGAATTCATAGGTGATTTGGTCGGCTACCGTTAGGTGTAGGTTGATGATGCTGTCGCAGCCGTTGGCGGTCATCAGGCTAAGTTGCTGGTCGTAGGTGCCAGAATGGTCGTATTGGAAGCTGAAGCCATGGTCGTCATAGAACCCAGGTTGGCCTTGCCAGCAGCGGCTGTCGTTGATGGGGATGTGATAGTTCTGGTGTGCAGTGATGTAAACGAGGAGCGAGTCTTTGCATTCGCTGTGGACCGGGTTGTCTTGCAAACGGGTCAAAATCGTGTCGTTGTTGATAAGTATGTTGCTGAAACCGTACCCTGAGTAGAGCTCGCCAGCGCAAGTTTCATCATTTTCTGTGACGTATTGTTGTCGGGTGTCCACTATGAAGTGTGTGGTGTTGCTTGAGGAGCCAGTACATCCGCCTTCAGTGCTGGTAATCACTAAGGATATATTGTAGATGCGCCTTTCATTAAAGGTATGTGTCACCTGGTTGGAGTTGCTGGTGGTGCCGTCGTCAAAATCCCAAACGAGCTCATAGTCGGGTATATTGACTTCCACATTGAAGAGGATGGGTGAGTCGACGCAATAGAGGAAGGTCTCGTCAGGGAGCATCACTTCGTCATTAAGTGTCAGGCTGGTGCTCAAGTTGATGGCATTGGAGCCGACTAGGTAGGCATATCCTTTGGCTTGGCCGAAACCATACACATGGGCGTTGAAGCCATTGGGGCAGGTGATGTGATGCACGCCATGGGAGATGTCCATGCGCGTGTAGCTGTAATCGCTGTTGCCTTGAACACGGTTAAACAGCAGGGGCGAGATTTGGTTGCCATCAAAATACACCTGGGCGACATCTTCGGTGTTGACGATAATGTTGACACTGTGGATTTCAATGTTGATGTCGGGGTGGTCGAAAGTGGAGAAGGTCACGTCGCTGATGCGTTGCTCCACGGGTGCAATCCATACCATCGAAGGGTCGCCCAATCCACCTAGCCAGTTTTGGTCGTAGCTCGAGTTGTTGAACAGGTAGACGGCACAAGGTTGGGTGGCTTCAAGAAAACACGAGCCTTCCGTCTCAAGCATCGAGAAGGTGTACGACTGACCTGCCCTCAAATTAACAAGAGGCTCTCCGTTCATGGTGATATCATTGTCATTGGCACTCGAAGTGATTTTGATGAAGTCGCGGTTGCGGTTACGCGAGCTGGTCACTACGAAGTTTTTGCCCCACGAGTGTAAAGGCATGGCTTGCTCGAACACATGGTCTAATCCATTGCCTTGGTTGGTAGGGATGCAGGTGAGGGTGTTGCCATTGAAGACGGCGATGCGCTTGCAGTCGCTTGACAGTATCTTTGTTCCACTGAGGTCACGCAGGCTGCCCGTTCTCATCGACCTGACATGATAGGTCTCCCCGGCATTCATCGTGATGGTGAAGGTTTGTCCGGCTTCATGCCCGCCTAAAGTGGCGACGGAAGGGGTAATGTCAATTTCTGTGTTGTCTTCTGTGGCTATAATGATGAAAGCACTGGTCTCATTGTTGTAAGCATAGGGGTTGGAGTTGGGTGAAATGGACTGGTCGTAGGTTTGGATGATGTATTCGTCCCCCAAGCTTTCAGTAGGCAATACAAACGAAGCGTCGAAAGAAACATTGGCAATATTGGTACAATAGACCGAGATGGTGTCGTTGGCTTCCACCTTGATGCCTTTTTGCGTGATGGTTTCATAAGTGTATTGGTCGTGATAGCCTTGCTCCTCTGGGATTTCCACAGTGGTAATGTTGTTGGCTCTGACGGTAAAGTCTTGTGACCATCCTGTCAAGGGGTTGGTGACGGTGCCGCTACAGTCACGTTTGGCGCTGATGAGCACTTGGTTGATGATCCAACCGCCTTCAGGGTGATCTCTGAACCCATTGTGCATAAACGACAGCCAAAACTCCTTTCCTTGGGTGGATGTGTTCTGCGCCACCATGCTGGGGATGCAGAAAACGACCAAAAAACAAATAACCAAAACCGTATTAAGGCGCTTCATAATCATAATAGGATAGATATTATCTTTCGATGACAACCTTCTTAGCCAAGGTGCCTTCCTTGCATGTGACGACGAAGAAATAAATACCGCTCCTCGTGGTCTTCATGTCATAATTAAATAAGGTGTTGCCGTTATAGGTCTCGAAACTGTCGATAAGTGTGCCTTTCATGTCGTACACCTTGACGTCAACCTTTCCACTGATGCGGTCAAAAAGAAGTTGCATTTGCCCGTTATTGGGATTTGGAATAACATCGAAGGTCGCTGAGTTTGTCGAAACAACGTCTTCCTCGATACCGTAGAAAGAACATACGAACCAATAACGCTGAATGATGCCTTGTGGTGCGCAACGGTTAAAAGCGTGGGCTTCTAACCAGACAGTGTCATCCACTTGGTCCATGACATACACTTTGCAACATGAGCTTCTATCGCCGAAAGGCTCGAGCAGCCAATCTATGGGCTCGGCAAAGTTCCACGTGACGGTGTCCCAATGACAGTAGGGATTGGTGTCCCAAAGATAGAAGTCGTAGGAGTTAATTTGGAACTCTGTTGCGGTGATTACCCAGTGCGGCGTGGTGTTGTCGGGATCCATCGGATAGATTTCGGTCGGTACTGGAGTGTATTCAAAATGGACATTCATCGTGACTAAACTGTCGCAACCCAACTGGTTTTTGTAAGTCCGATGATAGCTGCCCGACTGGTTGTAAACAAGACTCTCGTGGTCGGTGAAAACAATTTCATGTCCTTCGGGGTCCCAATAGTATTCATCGCAGTTCTCTTCGTCGCTAACGGTAAATTCATACTCGTTAAGTGGGTTGACTGAGAGGTGGAGGTATATGACGCTGTCGCAGCCATGGATGGTCTGGAGGGTATGGTTGTACACGCCAGCTACGTTTAGGTTTTGACCGAAGAAGTTGAAGGATTCATTCTCGCAAATCGACTCGTATAGACTTGACTCTTCTTTGGGATGCACAAGGATGGTCACGCTGACTTCCAGGTCTGTCATGCCGTCGCTCACGATGCAGGTGAAATTGGTGGTTCCTAAAGGTGGCGTGGCAACTGGGTTCTGTATTGTGGCGTTGTTGAGCAGGTTGGCAGGCGACCAAATGTAGGTATAGTTGCCAGTGCCAGCCATAGGCAGGGCATGGAGTGTCGTTGAGCTGTTTTCGCAAATCTCATATTGGTCGGCAGTGGCGGTAGCGGTCAAGTCGGAGCCAGCCATGTTGACGGTCACTTGAATCGTGTTGCTGCAGCCGCCCAATTCGTTGGTGACGGTCACGGTGAAAACCTGTGACGTTGTGAGGGGAACGGTTTGGGTCGTCTGACTGTTAGGGTTGGTCACCATGTTGGCCGGTTCCCAATGATAGCTGTAGTTGCCTGCTGGTACCGCATTGACGGTAAGTGTGGCCGTGCCGCCATAAATGACGGAGGAGGGACTGGCGGAAATCGTCAGTTGTGGAATGGCATAGACGGATACAGTCTTAGTTATTTCATCAATGCAATGTCCATTGCCTGTATGCACTACGTGAGTCACTTGATAGTCACCTGGCGAGGCGTATGTGTGAGTCACGTTTGGCTCGTCAGCTGTTTCTCCGTCACCAAAGTCCCAATGATAGCCGGTGATTTCCTGCCCTGATGGGTCAGTGTCGGCTGTGCTGTTCAGTTGGGTAGCACTGCCTTCGCAAACATTGTTGAAGCTGAAGTCGGCAATGGGTTGGGCATACACGATGACCTCGGTGGAGCCAGTCGTGGTTTGTCCATCAACGGTGGTGACACAGGTGTAGATACCGCCCATCTCGAAGGTGCAGTTGGGGATAGTGGGGTTTTGCTCGTTCGAGGTGAAGTTGTCAGGTCCAGTCCAACTGTAGGTAGCACCTGCTTGGGTAGTGATCGATAGTTGGATGGTATCGCCAACGCAATAAGGGCCACTATTTGTAGCGATGCCAGGAAGGATGCCGCAGTCTGTTGTGCCAGGACCAGAACCTTCTGTCTTGGTGAAGGTGATGATGCAGGGGTCGCGCGAATAATTGGTAATCAGTAGGATATAATATTCTCCTACTTCTGGAGTGTGTTCGTTGATGCTACCATGTGAGGTGTTGTAGTAGTGCTCATTTTCTGGATACCCCAAAAAAATGTTTTCCGTATAACTGGAGGAATAACAACAGTCAATGATTTTGTTGGAAGTCAACTCATGGACGCATGGTGTGACAGGGTCGTCAAAAGGTCCCCAAATGATAAAGTCGATGTCTCTTTCAATGCTTGGGTCGATGGGGTCGACGCCTTCCATGTGGATGATGAACTGTCCCCCCGTATTGATTCTCATGTGATACCAAGAAGGGTTGTAGGAATTGCCGATGCAGCCGATGTCAGGGATGCCGGCTTCTGCTTGTTGGGTGCTGTGTGAGGCCTCAAACTGGATGATGTCAGAAGTGCAGAAAGGATCGGAATTCACACAAAAGTCGTTGTCAGTGATGGCTCTGTTGAGGGCTATATCCATGGTGATTGAGGCGAAATACCTTGGAGTGACATTCGCTTTCCATTGGGATTCCAAATCAAAAATGTCTTTTTTCTCAATTAATCTGAAGTTGATGGAGGTCTCGTTGTAGAACGATTCAAAGCTGTCAAAGAAACTGTTCTCCATGAAATCTTCAGTTGGGTTGACGATGAACAATCCATATTCGTCTTCCGCATTTATCGAGAACCTATCGTCGTTGCTGAGATTATACAGGAGATATAACCTGAAGTCGATGTTGTCAATCTTGAAAAAATTGAGGATTATGCCCTCTTCGGCATATTGTCTGTACGGCGTTTGTTCATGCCCCGATGGAATGGATACCTTAGCAGGTTGCGATGGTTGTGCTTGGAGCATGAATGGCAATAACAGGAAAAAGAAGCCTGAAACGATTAGTTTTAGTTGGTTATTCATAGTTATAAAAATTGTAAAAATGTAAGTTTTGTTGCGCTATCTTTGTATGACGACCTTCTTCGCGATGGTGCCTTCCTTGCTGGTGGCAACGAAGAAATAGATACCGTCTGTCTTGTTTTTCATGTGATAAAGGTATGTGTTGGGACCGTTGCTACTGAACGTCTCAAACTGGTCGATGAGTGTGCCCTTCATGTCGTACACTCTCACGTTGACTTTGCCAGTGAGGTACTCAAAGTTGAGCTGCATCTCTCCGTTATTGGGGTTGGGAATGATGTCGAAATCAATGGCCGTTGAGCTTGTTGAAGCATCATTCTCGTCGATGCCGATAAATGAGCTGAGGAACCAATAGCGCTGTGTGACGCCCTCTTGAGGTGCGCAGCGGTTGAAGGCATGGGCTTCCAACCATATTGTGTCTTCCACCCAGCTGAGTACATACATTTTGCAGCATTGGTTATTGGTGCCAAAAGGTTCAAGCAACCAATCCACAGGCCTGGTGAAGTTCCAGGTGACGGAATCCCAATGGCAGTTCGGGTTGGTGTCCCACATGTTGAAGTCGTAGGAGTTGATTTGGAATTCAGTGGCCGTAATCACCCAGTGGGGAGCACCGATGGTGGCATCCATGGGATAGATTTCGGTGGGATGAGGTGTGTAGGCGAAATCCACGTTCATGGTCACCAGACTGTCGCAGTCGGATTGATTCTTATAGGTGCGGTGATAGGTTCCTGACATGGTGTAAATTGGGTCTTCGTGGTCAGTATAAAGAATCTCGTGCCCCTGAGGATCCCAGAAATACTCGTCGCAGTTCTCTTCATCGCTGACGGTGAAAACATACTCGTCGTGGTCGTTGATGGTCAGATAGAGGGTGGCTTCGCTGTCGCAGCCATAACTGTTGATATAGTGATGTGTATAGACCGTGTTTTCGTTGAATGTCATGTCAACATTATAAGCGTCGTTTTTCCAGCGATAGGCATCGCAGCTGGTGACAACAACATCATTTTGGAAGCTTGGTCTCAGTTCAAGGTATAAAACGAGCGTGCTGTCGCAAGAGTTGGGATAAGACAAGGTGTCATAATAGGTTCCTGACTCATAATAGGTTATGCCGTTTGAGGCCCAAGTATATTCTTCAGCGCAGAGGGAGACACTGTAACTCTTCGAGTTGTATTCGGCTTCATCAATATGAAGGTTTACGATGCTGTCGCAGCCCAAAGCGGATTCAAACACATAAACGTATGGATAGGGACTAGGTTGCAGATAATCTCCGTTGTAATAATAGCCTTGACCACCTTCACAAGTAGATTCGTAGAAGTTGAACTCGTAAATAGGGTCTTGGATGAGGTTGAGTCTGATGATGCTGTCACAGCCGTGTACCGATTGCAAAGTGTGGTAATAGGTGCCCGCAGCGTCAAGGGCTTGGTCGAAGAACATGTAATGTTCGCCTTCGCAGAAGCGGTCGGTGACGGGGGTCTCGTAAGTCTGCCAGTTGCTCAGATGCAGGTGGATGACGCTGTCGCAACCGTATTGTGTCTCAATAGTGTGGTCATATACGCCTGGGGTCTGTAGCATTTCTCCAAAGAAGCTGTACGTGCTGTTTTCGCAGATGGTCTCGTACACATCGGCTTCTTCGTTAGGATGCACCACGATGGTGACACTGACATCTTGGGCACTGAGACCATCGCTGACATGACATGAATATGTCGTCGTTCCTACAGGTGGTGTAGCCACTGGGCTCTGAATGTTGGCGTTGTTAAGCGAGTTGGTGGGTGTCCAGCTGTAGGTGTAGTTGCCTGTGCCGCCTGAAGGTTGGGCATGCAACGTAGTTGACTCGCCTTCGCAAAGCGAGGTCTGGTCGGCGGTGGCCATGGCCACCATGTTGGAGCCTTCGATGCTCACCGTTACTTGTGCTGAGGCAGTGCAGTCGCCTTGAGGATTGGTGACGGTAACGGTGTAGGTCTGTGTGGCTTGGAGCGAAACAGTTTGAGTAGTCTGTGAATTGGGGCTGACCACCATATTGGCGGGCTCCCAATGGAAGTTGAAGGAACCCGTGGCTCCAGCATTGGCGGTAAGGGTGGAAGTGCCGCCGTAAATGACGGTACTGGGTTGCGCCGTGGCAGAGGGAACGGGAGAGGCATATACGGGCACGGTTTGGGTGATTTGCCCATTGCAGTCACCACCACCGACACCCACAGTGTGGGTCACTTGATAGTCGCCAGCTTGTGCGTAAGTGTGGCTCACGGTCTGCCCTGAACCGGTTTGTCCGTCACCGAAGTTCCATTGGTAACTGGTGATTTGCTGTCCGTTGGGTGCCGTGGCTGTGCTTGTGAATTGCGTAGGATTGCCTTTGCAGACCGAGGTGTAGGTGAAATTCGAGGTGGGCTGGCCGTATACGGTAACGGTCTTGGTGATCTCGTCGGTGCAGTGCCCGTTGCCGTTCGAGACGGTAAGAGTTACCTGATAGGTGCCGGGTTGGGCGTAGGTATGACTGACGTTTTGCCCTGACCCTGTCTGGCCATCACCGAAGTTCCATTGATAGCTTTCAATTTGCTGTCCACTAGGGTTGGTAGTGGAGGTGCTGTTGAACTGAGTTGGGTTGCCTTGACAAACCGTCGTGAAATTGAAATTGGCGGTGGGGTCGGGATAGATGATGACTTCGGTAGAGGCAGTAACGGATTGATTACCCACGGTTGTTGTGCAGGTATAAGTGCCAGCCATGTTTAAGGTGCAGTTGGGGCGGGTTGGGTTCTGTTGATTGGAGGTGAAGCCAGCAGGTCCTGTCCAAGAGTATGTTGCACCATCTTGCGCGTTGACGTCCAAATAAATAGTCTCTCCAACACAATAGGGACCGGTATTACTGGCAACGCCAGGTAAAATGCCGCAGTCAGTCTCGCCGGGACCGCTTCCTGGAACTTTAGAGAAAGTGATATTGGTGGATCCAGAAGAATACTTTGTAATCACCATAATATAATACTGACCTACTTGTGAGTTGGATGGAATAGTGCATTCTTGAACTGAATTGTACGGTGAGTCGCAGTCAATGATTTTGTCTGAAGTGAGTTGGTAAGGGCATGGGGTGACAGGGTCATTAAAAGGGCCCCATGCACAAAAATCCAAGTCATTGTTGTTGCTGTTGGTGATCTGGATCGTGAAAGTCCCGGCAACGGCAATTTTCATGTGAAACCAAAAAGGTGGTCTCTGTGTAAAGGAAGACATGCAACCGTAGTTGGGACCAGGTTCACAAACAGACGGGTTGTCTTCAACGTGGAAGGTGACGATGTCGGTGGTGCAGAATGGGTCTGATTCGGCGCAGGTCTGGTTTCCATCCCTGCTGTTTGGGTTCTCGATAAGCAACTGTCTGAAAAGCAACACAAAAAGTTCTTGTGACAGGCTTTCTTTCCAATAGGTGAAAGTGGCTCCTTGTGTCTCTTTGTCTGCGTTAGTATAAGTGTTAAAGCTTTCAGTGGCCGTAGCTCTCAATTCATCGAAATAGGCTTGGAATTGTTGGTCATCAAAATTAGCCGTTGATGACAATAATAACGAACTCTCTTCTTCATTGATGACGTATGAAATGTTTTCATCATTAGCGATATAGGAAATCAAACAGTAACGAAAGTCGGGATTGCTGATGGTAGACAGCTCAATCTCAATGGTGTGGTTTCTTACGGTTTGTCCAAATTGTCGTATGGGCATGGCTATCAGCATCAATGCAATCCATAATAGTTTGATTTTCTTATTCATATTGGATCTGTATTAAGGTGTTTGTTATGTTATTATGTCTTAGTACGTTTGATTTATTTTTGTATGACGACCTTCTTCGCGATAGTGCCTTCCTTGTTGGTGGCGACGAAGAAATAAATACCATCCGATTTTACTTTCATATTGTAGTCGTATGTGCCAGAGCCGTTGTTGTAGGTTTCGAATTGGTTGATAAGCGTGCCTTTCATGTCGTACACCTTGATGCCGACTTTGCCAGTGAGGTGTTCGAGGTTGAGCTGCATCTTACCGTTGTTGGGGTTGGGGATGACATCGAAATCAATGGTTTCCAAGCCTGTCGAAGGACTGTTTTCATCGATACCAATAAAAGAGCTGAGGAACCAATAACGCTGCGTGGTGCCCTCTTGAGGCGCGCAACGGTTGAAAGCATGGGCTTCCAACCACACGGTGTCTTCCACCCAACTGAGTACATACATCTTGCAGCATTGGTTATTGGTGCCGAAAGGCTCAAGCACCCAATCCACGGGCTTGGTAAAGTTCCAGGTGACGGAATCCCAATGGCAGTTCGGGTTGGTGTCCCACATATTGAAATCGTAGGCGTTGATTTGGAATTCGGTAGCCGTAATTACCCAGTGAGGGGCACTGTTGGTGGCATCCATGGGATAGATTTCTGTGGGATGGGGTGTGTACTCAAATTGTACGTTCATGGTCACCAAACTATCGCAGTCATAGATGTTCTTATAGGTGCGATGGTAAGTGCCCGACATGTTATATTCCAAATCTTCGTGGTCTGTGTATAGTATCTCATGCCCTTGTGGGTCCCAATAGTAGCTGTCGCAGTTTTCTTCATCTGTTACGGTGAAGCTGACTTCGTTATGGTCGTCGATGGTAAGATAGAGCGTGGCTTGACTATCGCAGCCGTATGCGTTAACATAATGATGCGTGTAGACGGTGCTTTCGTTGAACGTCATGTCCACATTGTAGGCATCATTCTTCCAACGGTAACTGTCGCAACTGGTTTCATGCACTTCAATGTCATAACTTGGTCTGAGCTCAAGGTTGAGGACAAGGGTGCTGTCGCATGCGTTGGGGAAGGAAAGTGTGTCGTAAAAGGTACCCGTTTCGTAATAGGTCCTGCCGTTTGAGGGCCATGTGTATTCTGTGGCACATAAGGAAACATTGTAGGTCTTGGAGTTGTATTCCGCTTCCTCAACGGTGAGGTAGACGACGCTGTCGCAGCCCTGAACGGTTTCAAAGACGAATGCGTTGGGGTAGGGGCTGGGCGGAAGATAGATGTCCAATGGGGCGAAGTAGTAGCCAGGCCCGCCTTGGCAAGTCGATTCCCACAATTCAACCTCATAGGAGGGGTCTTGAATCAGGTTGAGCTTGATGACGCTGTCGCAGCCATGCGCCGACTCCAAGGTATGGTAATAGGTGCCAGAGGCATCAAGGGCTTGGTCGAAGAACATGTAGTGCTCGCCTTGGCAGAAATGGTCGGAGATTGGAGTCTCGTAGGTGTCCCAATTATAAAGGTGCAAACGGATGAGCTTGTCGCAGCCAAACTCGGTTTGTGTGTGGTGTTCATAAACGCCTGGGGTCTGGACGTTTTCTCCATAGAAGTCATAAATGTCATTTTCACAGATGGTATGCTCCACTTCTTCCACTTCATTGGGATGTACCATGATGGTCACACTGACGTTTTGGTTGGTGATGCCGTCGCTGACCGCGCAGGTATAGGTGGTTTCGCCAACGGGCGGTGTGGCCACAGGATTCTGGATAGTGGCGTTGCTCAAGGTGTTGGCGGGAGTCCAGTTGAAAGTGTAGTTGCCTGTGCCGCCTGAGGGTTGTGCATGCAGTGTGGTCGACTCGCCTTCGCAGAGTTCATATTGGTCGGCGGAGGCCATGGCGGTCATGTTGGAGCCTTCCATGCTCACGGTGACTTGTGCCGTACTGCTGCAGCCACCTTGTGGGTTGGTGACGGTGACGGTATAAGTCTGAGTGGCTTGTAATGGCACGGTCTGGGTGGTCTGTGCATTGGCATTGACTACCATGTTGGCGGGTTCCCAATGGAAGTTGAAGGTTCCTGTGGCACCAGCGTTGGCCGTAAGTGTGGCGGTGCCGCCATAGATGACGGTGCTGGGTTGGGCAGTGGCTGAGGCCACCGGTGCTGCATAGACGGGCACGGTCTGGGTCTTTGAGCTGGTGCAGTGACCGTTGCCTGTGGTCACATTGAGCGTCACCTGATAGTTGCCCGCTTGGGCGTAGGTGTGTGTGACGTTTTGTCCCGTTCCAGTCTGTCCGTCACCAAAAGTCCATTGGTAGCTTTGGATTTGCTGGCCGCTGGGGTTGGTGGTTGAGGTGCTGGTGAATTGCGTAGGTGTCCCTTTACAAACCGAGGTGTAGTTGAAGTTGGCCGTGGGTTGGGGATAGATGACCACTTCAGTGGTGGCGCTGTTCGATGCGGTGCCAACAGTGATAGTGCAAGTGTATGTGCCGGCATGGGCCATCGTGCAGTTGTTGATGGTTGGGTTTTGTTGGTTTGAGGAGAAGTTGCCAGGACCAGTCCAACTATAGGTGGCTCCAGCTTGGCCTTGCGCCGACAGATGAATGGTCTCGCCCACGCAATATGGGCCTTCGTTGTTGACCAAAGGAGGCAAAATGCCGCAGTCGGTCTCGCCATCACCGGCGTATTTTTGGAAAGTGATGTTGCCGTCAGTTCCGCTCCAGTTTGTGATAAGAAGAATGAAGTATTGTCCAACTTGTCCATTCACGATGTGAGCATACTCATAATGTCGTGCATCAAAACTACAATCATGAAGGTTGCCATAGGGATAGTTAGCTGAGTTTGAGGTGTTGTTAGGGCAATTGGTGCAAGTTGCAGTCAATAGACCAGCTTGCCCTGCTGATGTCGGACACGGTTCGGTCTCGTTGGCGAAAGGTCCCCAAAGAGCAAAATCGACATCGAAATTGGCTTCAATCTTGATGGTGATGTTGCCTGCAACGCCAATTCTCATGTAGTACCAGAAAGAATGATGGGAAGTAGGAGAGGTGTTTAGGCATCCGTAGTTCGGCCCCGACCACGAATAACCGCTATTGAGGGCAGGGAAATTGTAAACATCTGTAGTGCAGAACGGCTCGGCATCCATGCAATGGTTGGCACGGTCAAGATGGTCTGACATCAAGAAGTTGTAGTATTCATTGCTGAGATTGTGTGCCCATGAACCGAAGAGTTCAGCAAATTCCTCTTTTGGCAACAATGAAGCTGCTTGGTATTCTTCTCGAAGAGTCGTTCTAAGATATTCAAATTCGGCATAAATCGGGATGTCGGCATTGTAACTGTTAGGCCTGATGAACAATTCACCAGGATTCTCAGTCGGGTTACATAGCCAGATGTCGCTCGTGGCGAGTGCTGATGCTAACAGAACACGCTCCTCCACATTTTCAATTTCAAATACGTTGAAAAGGAATCCGTTTTCATAATCCCTAATATGGGACTCGATATTCGTTTGTGCATGATTTGACATGTCATCCTGAGCCCATATCCTTGCAGGGATTACCGACAATATTAGGGCAAACATAATTGTCTTAGCGAATCTTTTCATGGTATGTAGGTTTTTATCTTGTTCTTATTTTAAAATGTTTATCGTATCACATTGACGCGTTTCATCGCCACGCCGTTTCCAGTCTGGATGCGGATGAGGTAGGTGCCCGTGCCGAACTGGCTCATCTCGATTTGGGCATAATCACCTTCTGTTTCATGGTCGTACATGATCTGTCCGAGGACATTCACTACAGTCAGGCGTTGCAGGCTTTCAGCCTCGATGGTGACAATACCGTTGGTCGGATTCGGGTAGATCTTGGCTTTGAAACCATATTCGTCCACATCGGTGGAATTCTTCACATTGATGGTCATGCTGCTTTCGTCTTGACCGCAGTATCCAAGCGCCCATACATGGAGGAGGACTTCGCCTTTGAAGGTCTCGCTCCAAGTGATAGTGGCTATGCCTTCTTCAACGACTACAGTGCCTGCTTCCTCTGGATCAAGGCTCCAGAAGGTGCCTCCATTGGGTGCGGTCGAGTAGACACTCGTTGGCATGAGCCGCACGTCAACCTCTGTTTCACCGTTGATGGTCTCAATTACAGGAGCCGTCATGACACCCAAGTCGATCACGACAGTTGAGTCGCAACCATGGATGTCGGTATAGATGTGTTCATATATGCCAGTTTCGGTGTAAACAATGCCATCCCACTCGAAACTGTCGCAGGCATCAACGGCCAGCGTTATTTCTGCTGACGGATTATACGATTTATAAACGGTCAGGTTCATCGTCACGATTGAGTCGCAGCCGTATTGGGAGGTAAAGGTATGCTCATATACACCGCTTTCAGTGAAAACCTCGTCGTTCCATACATAACTGTCGCAGGCCGTAGCCTCGGTTTCAACATCGTAGCTGTCGATGAAGCTGAGGTGCATCACCACGGTTGAGTCACATCCGTATATGCTTTGCAAGGTCTGCTCGTAGTCGCCGGCCTCGTTGTATACGATGCCGTTCCAAGCGTAGGCATTGCACGAGACCATGTCAAACTCTGTGTTTTGTAACGGATGGATGGTCAGCACCAAATCGTGGACAGCGTCACCGCAGCCGTAAAGTGAGTTGGCGCTGAGCGTCAACGTGACGCTGCCATTGGCTTTGTCTTGCTCGCCAGGAGTGTAGTTGGCGTTGACGTTATCTGGACGGTCGAAAGTGCCGTCACCATCGGTGGTCCAGCTGACGCTGCCTGTCTCGCTCACCAGGGCGTCGACTTCGAAGGTGTCGCCTTCACAAATCTCACCGGTTTCGTCCATCTCGATGCTTGCGGCTTCATGGAAGTTGACGACCACATTGTCGTTTAATGTCTCTCCCGCTTCATTGGTTGCGGTGAGGCTCAGGGTGACGACCTTGTTTACAAGGTCTTGTTCTCCTGGAGTATAGACGGGGTTGAGGATGTCGTCTTGATTGAAGCTGCCGTCACCGTCAGTCGTCCAGAGGAGACTTGCATATCCGAAGACAACGGCATCCAACTGGGCGGGCACTTGGCAGATGTCTTGGTCGGCGCCAGCGTTGCAGGCGAAGTCGATGTGGCGGACAGGGAAGAGGATCTCGTCAATCCAGGCATGGTCGTCGCCGTTGCTGCCCGAGGCATTTTTCTCGTAAGCCCAAGTGAAGGTGTGTTCGCCTTGCGTGACGGGGAATTCGACCTCACGCCAACTGAGGGTTCCAGTCCATTCTTGTTGTAATGTGTTGTCAATATAGAAACGCAGGTAGTCCCCGTTCATCTCGCAGTCGGTCTTCCTGAAGAAACGGATTTCGTCGGTGCTGTTCTCCACGTTGAATTGGATGCTCAAAGTGGAAGTTTGGTTGTGGCCAATCGTGCCTGATTGCAAACAATAGCTGCCCGAATGAGGGTTGGTGCCGACGATGGTCCAAGGGTGCTCAGCGTCGTTCTCCCATTCAAAGTCGTCAAGACCGTTTTCGAAGCTGGCTATCTCAAGGCCGACACGGTGCGAGTAGTTGTTCGTGTGGGAATAGGAGCCAGAAGCAACAGTAAGGGTAAATTCGGCTGCTTCGCCCAAAGGCATGTTAGCAGCGACATTGACATAATAGGACACTTCAACGGACTGGCTTGCATTCACGGTAGGTGTCGTAACAGTGGGGTCGCTGATGGTGATGTATTGCTGCGTTGGAGTGCTCAAGGTGGCGCTTACATCGTTGGCTGTTGAACCGCCTTCGTTTTCATACGTGAAGGTGATGGATGCGGTCTCGCCTGGGTCGAGGCGACCGTTGCCATTGCCTTTATAGGTACCTTCGTCATGGATGGTTATTCTATTGGAAATCTTGAAGACAGGGGCGTAAGCTGTGAGACTGAAATTATGTCTCCAGTTATGGTTGCCACTGACCATGGTGAGGTTAAATTGCAGTTGCGTACCGTTCGGAACGTTATCGGCTACGGTAATATCGAACACATTTTCCAAGTTGGTGGTTTGGCTGGGGCTCAGTGCAGGGATGCTTGCCGTGCCCTGGCTGATGGTGACGTATTGGGGCGTGTCTGTGGTAAGGGTGGCCGTAGCCTGCGACGAGGCTTGGTCGCCAGTGTTCTTGATGGTGAAGTTGAAGCTTGATTGTTCACCATAGTCAAGTTGGTTGTTTCCGTTGGCGTCGTTGAGGCTCATCTCGGTGACGTTCAGTGAGGGTTCGCTGATGACGTGGATGGTACCCACATAGCGAAGCTTGTCTTGCTTGGTGGCCACGATGGTGATGTTGGAGTTGGAAGGCTGGGCAGGGAAGGTGATGATTTGGCTGCTGCCTGTGGCGGTGGCCACGGCCAGGATGTTGTTGTTGCGTGTCAAAGCAATGACGGCACCTTGCGGGGCGCTGACATTGACGCTGGTGGTGGATGCGGAGATCTGCGAAGGATGGCTGACATTCATTGCAGTGGGCACTACGGTGTAGAGCGTCAGGAAGGCATCGCAATGTGCCGTGAACATCTTATGGGTGATGGCCTTGTTGTTGACATTATAGGGCCATGAGCTCTGTTGCAGGAAGTATTTGCCGGCCACGTTGCCGAAAGCGGGTCTCCAATTGCCTTCATAACTGGCGTATGGACCATAGTCGGGCATGAATTGGGGGTCGTATTGGTCGTACATGCCCCAGGCATAAGCGTCGTTGACGAAGGAATAAGAGGTCTGGGTGGGTCCGATGCAACCCACGGCACCTGCGTTCTGCCCGCCACTGGTGCGGCGCATAAAGGCCTCGATGAGGCATTCGGGGGTGTGGTCGAAGGTGCCGGTCTGGCAGTTGATGGTGTTGACGAAGGTCATCTTGCCTACATTGGTCATCTGAGCCACATGGCTATTGCTGAAGTCGGGCTCGCCCCAACCTTGGTAGTAGCCATGGTCACGGTGCTGGAGCAGCATGCAGCCGCTGTTGACAGCATTCACGACCTGTGCAGCTGTACCGCCTGTCCAACCGCCGAGTTCCGATGGCGTGGCAGGAATGTAGCCCAATCCGTTGGGACCAAAATAGTTGACCACCATATAGGTGTTTTGGTTACTCGACCATTGGTTACCGGGATAACCGCTATAGATGGCATTGATACGCACGGGATCCTTGCCTTGGTTGCGCCAATAGCCGCCTACCACTTCAGAGCAAATCTGGAACCAGCGTTCGGTCTGCCAGCCTAAGGCGGTGATGGGGTGTTCGTAAGAGGACGCATCCAGGTTGGGGTTGGTGTATTCGTATTCCAATTGTTTGCTCACCATCATCTGGGCTTCGTTGACGTTGGCGGCCACGAGGCGCGAGAAGGCCATCTCAGGCAGCAGGTCACCCGTGACGTCGGCATAGCCATTGTCGGTGATGCAGTTGCCATAGTTCTGTGAGTGATAGGTGTATTCGGCTGGGATGCCCACGCTCATGTTGGTGTTATGGTCACCCAAAAGCAACACGGCCACAGGTGGAATGTCCCAGGTGTTGTAAGCATTGTGGAAATAGCTCTTCATCTCATTGGTGGTGGTGCAACCCATGTCGCTGAGGCTCTTCACTTCGGTGAGGATGCCTTGCTGAATGCGGAAGTCACGCAGTTGTTCGGCATATTGGCGGAAGCCTTCGTTGTTGGGGATGACGATGAGGTATTCGCAGCCGGTGGGACGGTTGTTCACCCATTCCTGCATACGGGCTTCGTAGTCGATGCTGGGCAGTTGGTTGTAGTTGGCCAGGTTCTGCATCAGGATAGGGTCCCAATAGGGCGAGCGGAGGCGGGTGTCGCCAAACTCGCCGTTGCCGCCATCGAAGCGCACGTCGAACTGCATGTCGTCATAGACGCGCAGCTCTTTCGTGACGGGGTTGTATTGGTAGGGTGCCACGGTGATGGCCACGGTCTGCACGCCACGCAGACTGAAGGGCTCGCTGATGGTGACAGGCTGTTCAGGGAAGAAGGCGTTTCTGTTGTAGATGTTGAGGTTCTTCTCATAGGTGTTTGGGCTGTCGTCGGTGTCGAACTTGATGGGGGCGGCGGGCAGCAGGTCGACGTTTGCTATGGTGGTCATGCTGCGGTAGCCCATCTCGATATGTGCGTTGGCACCATTGGGGATGGCCACGAAGCGGCTGAAGCTTGGCAGGTTGGGCTCGCCTTCGTTGGCAGGCAGGCTGATGCCCGTGCCGCCTTGGATGACATCGCCAGTATAACCGTTGTCGGTGATGTTGAGGATATGCAACTGCTTCAGCGAGTGGCGCATGGAGAGACCGGAACGGGTGCTTTGTTCAACGCTAAGGCCTTCTCTCTGGGCATTGTTGCTGAAGGTGAAGTCGCGCGTCTGCGCGGTGAGTGCCATGGCCGCGAACAGCAGGATGGCAATGGGAAGGGTGCGTAGAATGTGTTTCATTATGTATGGATTTTATTTGTTTGACTACCTATTTTAGGTATAAAAAAACGTGTAAAAATACGCACTTTTTTGGAATAATGATGCATTTTTCTTCTAAAAAGCAAAAAAAGAGCTACCAAGCGGCAACTCTTTTTGTTCATTCCAGTCTTGTGATGGGGTTTTGCAAAAAGCCCCAACCTACCGCAAACCCCATATCTCCCCGCAGGATAGGGTATATCTTACAGCTGGGAGATATGGGTGTCGTAAGTAAATGATATGGGTGTCGTGGGGAAATGATATGGGTGGTTTCGGAGGTGTTAACCGTTCATCGGGAAATTCTCATTTCGTAACGACCAATTTTCCGGTGTGGATCAACTCGCCGCAACAGACAGTGTACACATAGACGCCGTCAGCCAAGCCGCGCAGGTCAAGCACTTTCTGCCCCTGGCTGCCGTTCAGCTCGGTCGACAACACCGAAACGCCGAGGGTGTTGGCAATGGTGACTGTGGCTTTGGACGTCTTGGCAGGCAAAGTATAATCCACCGTTGTCCATGTGGTGGCGGGATTGGGACTTAGGCTGACAGTGAAGCCCATGGCTTCGTTCATGGAAGCGTTCGTGGCATTGCCTATGCCCCTGTCTCCACCATCACCATCATCGGGCATTGTCGGGCAAGAGTAGGTCATCACGTAGTCGTCCGAGATTTCAGACAACATGGCTTCCGCCATTGCCTTGGATGTGCCGGTTCCGTATGTGGCAATACTGTCCACCATCAAAGCCTCGGCCTCCGTCAGCCCTAACACGTTTCGGTTCTCCCTGTTGAGGGTCTGGTGGAGGGTGATCAGACGCATGTAGTCAGCATGGTCGGCAAGGGCGTTGCCTTGCAGCCCGTAGAGTGCGGGCAGCATGTTGGCCAGGGCGAAGGCATGGACGGAGTCGCCTTCCTGAAG
>Ga0247611_10001532_pt1 | contig 40715 bp, 39 predicted proteins | sample 177DNAGHGhighgp2_FD_192422 | JGI IMG/M metagenome (GOLD analysis project Ga0247611, IMG submission 192422) | Sheep rumen microbial communities from Palmerston North, Manawatu-Wanganui, New Zealand - 1770 DNA GHGhigh gp2 | ecosystem: Host-associated > Mammals > Digestive system > Stomach > Rumen... | reverse complement strand
TCCTACGGACGTGGTGAACCTTTGGGGTGACCCAACGAAGGCTAAGGCTAAGTTGAAGTGGAATCCGAACAAGACGAGCTTCGAGGAGCTTGTCCGCCTTATGGTGGAGCATGATATCGCCAAGGTCGCTGCTGAAGGTGCTGCAGCTAAGGTAAGAACCAACCTCGCTGAATATCTCGAAAAAGGAATTGTTAAGTAAACCACAAAACTCATAGTTTTAACGAACACGAATCTCACGAATAACACGAATGATAAGATTAGTGCGATTAGTGCAATTCGTGTTCAAAAAGAAATAAAAATGTTAGATAAGAATTCTAAGATATACGTTGCAGGACACAACGGCCTTGTAGGTTCTGCCATTTGGAACAACCTCAAGCAAAGAGGCTACACCAACCTCATTGGCCGAAGCCATAAGGAGCTGGACCTGACCGACCAGAACGCAGTGAAGGCCTTCTTTGATGAGGAGCAGCCGGATGCAGTAGTGCTGGCGGCAGCCTTTGTGGGCGGCATCATGGCCAACATGCTCTACCGTGCCGACTTCATCATGATGAACATGAAGATCCAGTGCAACGTCATCTCCGAGGCCTATGCCCATGGCGTCAAAAAGCTGCTCTTTCTGGGCAGCACCTGCATCTACCCTAAGAACGCGCCCCAGCCCATGAAAGAGGACTGCCTCCTCACCAGCCCGCTGGAGTACACCAACGAGGAGTATGCCATCGCGAAGATCGCAGGTCTGAAGATGTGCGAGAGTTATAATCTGCAGTATGGCACGAACTATATTGCAGTTATGCCTACCAATCTGTATGGTCCCAACGACAACTTCCACTTGGAGAACAGTCACGTGATGCCCGCTATGATGCGCAAAGTGTATCTCGCCAAGTTGATACATGATGGAGAGTGGGAGAAGATAGCGATTGATTTGAACAAGCGTCCAGTAGAAGGCGTGAATGGTGATGCTTCGAAAGAGGACATCTTGAAGTTATTGGCTAAGTATGGCATAGAGAATAATAAGGTGACACTGTGGGGTACTGGTACGCCATTGCGCGAATTCCTGTGGTCAGAGGACATGGCTGATGCCAGCGTGCATGTGCTGCTGAACGTGAACTTTAGCGACATCATTGGTGTCGAGAAGTATTCTTCAGTTCATTTCGGTGCCAGCACCGATGGTGCCGTTGACCGCAACCACAGCACTGGCCGTGGCGGTTACATCCCCTCGTTGGGCGAAATCCGCAACTGCCACATCAATGTGGGCACAGGCAAGGAACTCACCATCCGTGAGTTGAGCGAACTGGTAGTAAAAGCAGTAGGTTTTGAAGGTACCGTAGAATTCGATGCCAGCAAACCCGATGGCACCATGCGCAAGCTCATTGATGTTTCGAAGCTGCATTCATTAGGCTGGACGCACAAAGTTGAAATAGAGGATGGCGTAGCCAAGCTCTTCCAGTGGTATAAAGAGTCATTAAATTAACCTAGACAAAAAACATCTACTACTGCTGTGAAGCTGCACTCTCGTTGAAACACTATATCATAATGATTAAAGCGTTTAAATGAACATAGGCAGGGTTCCGGAAACCTTCACGAGATGACGAATCCTGAATTCTGCCCTTTAAGAAACAAAACTTCAAAAAATAAGATCGATATATTTCGGTTAATCCTTGGGCAATTTGGATATTAAAAAGCAAGAAAATGTAAAATGAGAGTACGTCAGAGGTATCAATTCAATCTTTTTTATATTGGAGTACTATTTATGTGGCCGGTTATGAGGTCTTTATATCTTAATATCGATGGTGCAGATCGTATTAGTGGAATAATGACCGTGTTGGCTATTATTGTTAATAACAGACAATTGTTTCGTGGCCCAGCTACAATGAAAATTTGGATATTATGGGTGGCCTATAGCTTGGTTAATTTAATGATTAAAGGTTATACCAACGATTATCCTTTTATATGGTGGTCATTAGCTAATCTGATATGTCCTCTAGTTTCTATGTTGGTTATATATAACTCTATTCTATATAATGATGATAAATTCCTAAAAAAGATAGTTTATTTTTATCTTTTTTACGTTTTATGTGGTGTTTTAAATTTGGAAGTAGATGATGTCTCAGATAGAATGGGAAACGCAATGGGCAATAGCTATCTAAATGAATCTATATTTTTTATGCCTTTCATACTTCTATATAATAAATCAAAAAAAATTCCAGCATTTCTCGTATTCATGTTTGTGGCTTATATCTTTTTAATAATAATAATGAGCGGACAAAGAAAAGCCTTGGTTGGATTATTCATTATGGTCGTTGGAATGTTATTAGCAGAGATTTATCGAAAAAGCAATAATGTTAAAATAGGTTCATTATTGATGATTTTTTGTGTGTTTGCTGTGGCTTCATATGGGGCTATGTTCTTAATGGATAATACTTTAGCAGGTGAGCGTTTTAGCAAACAATTTGAAAATACGGATTATGATTATAATATCTTTTTAACTCTTATGGGTGATCGTGCTTTTATGTATGTTGATGGTCTTATTGAATTCTTGGAACATCCTTTGACTGGTATTGGTTTGACCAATTTCACAAATAGCCGACTAAATCCTATGGGGTTTATGTTGCACACAGAATATATGACGGAACTTGCAGAAGGAGGAGTTGTTGGGTCATCGATGTTCTTGATGTTTTATATTGGAATGATCGTGAGGTTGATAAAGATGTTCCGGTCAAATCGAGCTACCTATGAAACTTTTATATTAGGGTTTGCTTTGATAGCGGTGTTGGAAATTAATTTCTTTGCATGGACGTACAGTTATAGATATTATTTTATGCTATTTGGTCTTATTTATGCCATCTATGATAAAATTATTGAGGCTCAATTGGTGAAAAAATCAAATGAAGGAAATTGAATCGGTAAAAGCTGGATTTAGCAAAGTTAAAGGTAACAAAGATTATTGGGCATTATTATCTAATTTTGGCTATCTTACTTTACTTCAGGTGGCTGGTTATTTATTTCCATTAATCAATATACCCTATTTAGCTCGGGTTGTAGGTGCAAATGGCATAGGATGTGTCGCTTTTGGTTCTGCGGTGACTCTATGGTTTTTATCTGTGTCAACGTGGGGCTTCAATTACACGGCTACACGTGATGCTGCTAGAAATCGTGATAATAACACAAAATTATCAGAAATTTTTAGTAATGTGTTTTGGGCTAGAATGACATTGATGCTTATTTGTTTCGTCATTTTATTGATACTTATTGAGATAATACCTAGCTTTCATGAGAACAGACTTGTTCTTTTAATATCCTTTCTTATGATTCCAGCTGATATCCTTTTCCCCGAATGGATGTTTCAAGCATTGGAAAGGATGAAGTATATAACTATATTAAGTCTATTGTCAAAATTAATATTCACACTTTCTATTTTCGTTTTTGTAAATGAGCCTGATGATTACTATTTACAACCACTTATTACTGCAATAGGTAGTTTTGTAGCTGGGGGAATAGCACTTTATTTTATTATGTGTCGTTGGAAAATTAAATTACTAAAGCCTTCATTGAAAAATATTTTTGATACAATCAATAAAGGCAAAGATATTTTTATAAACCAGTTCTTTCCAAATCTATGGGGTAGTATGTCCGTTGTCTTCCTTGGCGCGTTCCACGGGAGTGTGTCAAATGGGATTTTTGCTGCAGGTCAGAAGTGTCAGAGCTTGTTCCAGCAATTCTTCAGTATATTGACTAGAACGTTTTTCCCTTTTCTCTCTCGGCATCTAGATAAGCATACCGTATATGCAAAGTATACACTTTTAATGGCCACCTTGTTTTCTGTTGCACTTTTTTTATTCGCCCCATTGTTTGTACATATTTTTTATACAGAGGAATTTGAGGATGCAATCATAATAGCTCGCATTTTATCTCCAACTTTATTGTTTCTTACGATCAGTGAAGTTTATGGGACGAATTATTTAATATTGAGAGGTTATGAAAAATTGATACGTAATATAACTGCATCTGTTTCCCTACTTGGTTTTTTCTTGGCTCTTGTTTTGACATACTATTTTGATGCTTATGGGGCATCTATAACGTTGTTAATATGTCGTGGGGGCATTGCTTTTCTTAAAATGTATTATTCTTTAAAAATAAAAAAAACAGATGAAGGTATTAATAGGTGGTGACTTCTTTCCTAATGGTCGTGTTTCTGCGATAATAAATGAAGATAGATTAAAAGATAAATATAGGACATTGCTGAAAAAGACCGAGCATATTTATTCAGCAAGCCTAACTCCATATATAAAATGTCGGCTTTAATACATTATATGCGGCATTTGCTACGTACGTATGTTGATGTCAAAATGTAAACTGCGTACATTATTAATATGCTGATTTGTGCTTGCTATATTGTATAATAAGTATGTTGAAGAATTATTCAAAATAGTAATTATGATATTAACAAAAAAGATAAGACAGTGGTGGAAAGATCCCCAACGATTTATCAGCGGCATTCTTTTGAAGATTGCTCCTGTTTTGCCTGACAAACTGTATCTATCATGTATGGTTAGAGTTCAGTGCGGCTATTGGCCGAGTTGGAAAAATCCGCAGACATACAATGAAAAGTTAAACTGGTTGAAACTTTATAATAGGCAACCAGAATATACAATGATGGTTGATAAGTATGCAGTAAAAGAATACGTTGCGAGAATAATCGGGGATAAGTATATAATTCCGACTTTAGGAGTTTGGAACAGACCAGAAGATATCGATTGGGATAAGTTACCAAATCGTTTTGTTCTAAAGACGACGCATGGAGGTGGAAATGAGGGGGTGGTAATATGTCAGAACAAAGCGCAATTTGACCGTAACAAGGCAATAGCGAAACTCAACAAAAGTTTGAAAACGGACATTTATACGACCTTGCGTGAGTGGCCTTATAAAAATGTTTGTCGTCGAATTATTGCAGAGCAGTTTATTGAAGGTAAAGATGGAGATCTGCCTGATTACAAATTTTTTGCATTTAATGGAGAGGTGAAAGCTTTGTTCGTTGGTAGTGAACGACAATTAGGTGAAGTTAAGTTTGACTATTTTGACGCGGAATTCAATCATTTGGATATAGTACAATCACATCCAATGTCTAGTAAACAAATACCCAAGCCAGATAATTTTGAGAAAATGAAGGAGATCGCCTCGCAATTATCAAAAGGTTTGCCACATGTTAGGGTAGACTTATATAATGTAAACGGAAAGATATATTTTGGAGAACTTACATTCTTTCACCATGGAGGAATTACACCATTCCATCCGCAGAAATGGGATTTTACATTTGGCAGTTGGATTACTTTACCCAAATCTAAGTGAGACAATTAAAAAAGAAAAGTAATATGAAGAAAATAGCAATAGCAGGTTATCACTTTTCCGGTTGCGGAGTGATAGATGACCTGTTCCGTGAATTCGATAATGTTGCGCAGGCAGAATCAGAAAATGAAAGTCGTTTTTTGCAGGACATGGATGGCATCTCAGACTTAGAACATCAGCTAGTAGAGTGTCCCAATAGACTAACAACCAGCTTTGCCATAGATCGTTTCCTTCACTATTGTAGGCGAAATGAGTCTGGTTACCGGCAAATCTATGGTGACAGATGGTATTCTATGTGTGAAGATTACGTTAACAGCATTACCAAATTTAGGTTCAAGGGGTATAATATAAACCATCTTGATGAGCGGAGTAGAAAATACTCTTTTTTTATCCGGTTAATGTTCCGTCTTCAGCGATTGAAGCCGAAGAAATATCGTCATAGTTTATCATACAACTACTTTCCCAATAAGAAAATGTATCATTCGCATCCAACGGAACAGGAATTTTTGGAAAAAACCCGTATTTTTGTGGATAAGTTGGCAGAGAACATGATAACCAATAAAAAAGCGGAATATGTGATGATTGACCAGATGTTTGCAGGAAACAATCCCGTTCGTTACTTTCGTTATGTGGATGATGTAAAAGGTTTTGTTGTTGATCGTGACCCACGTGACTTTTATATTAATATGATGATCAGAGAAGATCATGTGATTCCAACAGACCCTCTTCAGTTTTGTGTGCACTACCGTGATACACGAATAACTGCGGGCGATTCTACCCCCAATGTCATGTACTTGATGATTGAAGATATGATTTATCATTATGACGAGATGGTTCCGAAGGTTTGTGAGTTTGTGGGAATAGACCGTTCTCATCATGTGGAGCCGAAGAAATATTTTGATCCTGCAATCTCAATAAAAGGAACTAGAACATGGGAGCGTTACCCTCAATATGCTGAGGCTGTGAAGATAATTGAGCAGGAATTGCATGACTTCCTGTATAATAACTATTGAGTATGGCTTTTAATAGTTTTAATTTTTGGCTCATATTCCCGCTTATTTTTGTATTCTACTGGGCAATTCCATCTAAATGGAACACATGGCGCAAGGTATTTCTCCTTATCGTCAATTATCTATTTTATATGAACTGGAAAGCAAGCTTTGCTTTGGTGCTTTTGGGAGTAGCGTTAGTGACGTACTGGGGAGGGCTGATTTTACAGTTAAGAGATGAGAGTGAAGAAGCGAAATTAAAAAATAGGAAACACTTAGTTTGGTTGTTTACTCTCCTTGGTTTGCTCCCACTACTTGTTTTCAAATACTATAATTTCCTTAATGATGGCATTAGAGCGGGACTTGATTCTGTAGGATTACAGTTCTCGTTGCCAGGTTTGAATTGGGCTATACCTGTTGGTATTTCCTTCTTCACCTTTCAGGCAGTAGGTTACATGTTGGACGTTTATCACGGGCGAGTGAAAGCAGAGAAGAATCTGTGGGACTACCTGTTGTTTGTGTCCTTCTTCCCGCAGGTGATGTCCGGTCCTATTAGTAAGGCTGATGAATTATTACCACAAATAAAAACACCACATGAGTTTGACTACGAACAGGGAAAACAAGGATTAAAACACCTCCTATGGGGTATGTTCATAAAACTTGTCATTGCAGACCGACTGGGACTATTTGTTGATACAGTATATGCCAATTACATCCATTATAGTGGTTCTACCTGCTTTGTCGCCAGCATCTTTTATACGTTGCAGATATATTGCGATTTTGCGGGATACTCTTTAATGGCTATTGGTATTGCAAGGACACTTGGCTTCAACCTCATAAACAATTTCAAGCGTCCGTACCTTGCAACAAGTATAACAGATTTTTGGAAGAGATGGCATATCTCATTAACAAGATGGCTCACACAGCAAGTTTACATACCACTCGGTGGCAGTCGTTGCAGCAAAGCAAGAACATACTGGAATATCTTTGTGACCTTCCTTGTGAGTGGTATCTGGCATGGGGCCAATTGGACGTTTATCGTTTGGGGTATTATGCACGGAATATTCCAGATAATAGAAAAGACATTGGGATGGCAAAAGTATGAAGGTCATAATTGGTTAGTAAAAACTATGAGGATTTGCGTCACGTTCTTGCTAGTCAACTTTGCGTGGATATTCTTCAGAATGCCCAGTATTAATGAGGCTTGGAATATGTTGGCACGTATATTTACGAATATCGGTATTCTAGACCTTTCTGATATGGGTATGTCTGCCATGCTGATGGTGGCGATGGGCCTTTCCTTTTTAGCTTTTAAAGACTTGAGGGATGAGTTTTTTAAAGATAAATTCAGAATTCTCGAAACAAAGCCCGTGCGTTGGGCAATCTATGTAGTTTTGTTTTGTATGATTTTGAGTTTTGGAGTATTAGACGGTGGGCAGTTTATATACGTTAGTTTCTAAGGTCATGAAGAAGTACTTGCTTAATATATTGCTATTCTTTGGTATTGTTGCCGTGGCAGATTTTGGCTTTGGCTTGGTATGTAAGTATATGGTTGATAATACACATTCGGGCGAAACTGCACGAATTAATGGAATATTAAAGAAGAACCACTACGATGTGATGACTATGGGTAGTTCACGCTGCGTTTGCCACTACGATGACCAAATGATGAGTGAATCACTTGGATTAAATGCGATTAATGCAGGTTTCAAAGGGAATGGAATTATTTTAATGTATGGTCGTTATCATATCATTCCCAAAGAAAAAAAACCGAGTATACTTATATATGACCTTGAACCGACTTTCGATGTGCTGGCTTATGATAATGATGATAAAAACCGTCGTTACTTGTCGGATTTAAAGATTTTCTATGGAGAAGATGGTATTAGTGATATATTCAACAGTGTTGATTATTTCGAGCCATTGAAAATGCTATCAAACCTGTACCGCTACAACTCCGATGCGTTTGTTCTGATACGTGATTTTGTGCGTAAGGAGGCGGTTGAATACAGTTTTTTTCTACCTACAGATAAGCAATATGATATTTCTCAAAAATGTGGGTATGAAGAAATTTATGAGCAAGACAATTTGAAACTGTACTATATGGAGAAGTTGATGCTTGAAACGAAAGCCGATGGTGTAAAGATGATAGTTGTGGCATCCCCTAAATATGGTGCGTCTTCAAAGAAAGATTTACAACCTGTTTATGAGTTATGTTTGAAACATGGTGTGCCGTTTTGGGATTATTATCTTGACATGCAGGATACTTATTGGTTTTGTGACAATATGCATTTGAACTTGAAAGGGTCGGAGGCATTTTCAAAAAAAATCATTAAAAGACTTCAAACTGAAATTTTACAAAATAATATCTGATTATTAAAATGAAAGCATTAATTCTTAACAGTGGATTAGGCTCCCGTATGGGTGTGATTACGAATGAACACCCCAAATGCATGACAGAGATTTCGTACAAGAACACGATTCTGAGCCGTCAGCTTAGAATGTTGTCTTCTTTCGGAGTCGAGGAGGTCGTAATGACTACTGGTTATTATGACCAGATTCTTGTTGACTATTGCGATGCCCTGCATCTGCCCATGAAGTTTACTTTTGTCAACAACCCTGAGTACGCTGCCACCAACTATATCTATTCTATCTATTGCGCCAAGGAACAGCTAAAGGATGATGACATTATCCTGATGCATGGTGACTTGGTTTTCGAGAGCCGTGTGATGGAGGCTGTGATTGACAACGAGAACAGCTGTATGGCTGTAAGCAGCACACTCCCTCTGCCGGAGAAGGACTTCAAAGCAGTGATCAAAGACGGCCGCATTGAGAAGGTTGGCATTGAGTTCTTTGACAATGCAATGGCAGCACAGCCTCTCTACAAGATTAAGAAAGAGGATTGGCTGGTGTGGCTCCAGAACATTGAGAAGTTCTGCGAATCAGACAATCGTAAGTGTTATGCAGAGAATGCCTTTAATGAAGTAAGTGATAAGTGTAAGATTTATCCTTGTGATGTGCAGGATATGCTCTGTGCAGAGATTGACACTCCAGAGGATTTGGAGGTTGTAAGCAAACGCGTAAAGGAAATCAATGAGCGCACGGTCTATATGTGCTTCTCAACTGAGTATATTCACTCTGGTCATGTGGCCATTATTAACAAGGCTCGTCGTTTGGGTCGCCTGATTATTGGTGTGCTGAGTGATGAGGCAATCTCTAGCTTTAAGCGTTACCCGCTGATTCCTTTTGCAGAGCGTAAGGCTTTGTTTGAGAATATGGCTGGTGTAGAGCGTGTGGTAGAGCAGAAGACACTTTCTTATAAGGAGAACCTTGAAGCATTGAAGCCTGATTATTTGGTTCATGGCAATGACTGGTGCGAAGGATTCCAGAAGCCCATCCGTCAGGAGGTTTGCGAGGTCCTTGCAACCTATGGTGGTAAGCTGGTAGAATATCCCTATAGCAACAACCCCATGTATAAGGAACTGGATGCTGCCCATCGTGCAGAGGCATCTATGCCTGACGTCCGTAGAGGCAGGCTTCGCAAGCTGATTAACATGAAGGGTCTAGTAACTGCTATGGAGGCTCATAGCGGTATCACCGGCCTGATTGTAGAGAATACAAAGGTGCTCCAGGATGGCAAGACCTACCAGTTTGATGCCATGTGGGTAAGCAGTCTTTGCGACTCTACCGCCAAGGGTAAACCGGATATTGAACTAGTAGATATGACCAGCCGTTTCCGCACCATTGATGATATTATGGAAGTGACCACAAAACCTATCATCTTTGATGGTGATACCGGCGGCTTGACGGAACACTTTGTTTACACTGTCCGTTCCCTGGAGCGTATGGGTGTTTCTATGGTCATCATTGAGGACAAGACTGGACTCAAGAAGAACAGTCTGTTTGGTACAGAGGTGAAGCAGACCCAGGCTGCCATTCCTGATTTCTGCGAAAAGATTCGTGCTGGTAAGAAGGCACAGAAGACCAAGGAATTCATGATTTGCGCTCGTATTGAATCTCTGATTCTGGAACAGGGAATGGAAGACGCTCTGGAGCGTGCCTTTGCTTTCAGTGAGGCTGGTGCTGATGCTATTATGATTCACAGCCGCAAGAAAGATCCCGCTGAAATCTTTGAGTTTGTGGCTAAGTTCCGTGAGAAGAATACCACCACTCCTATTGTGGTTGTTCCTACCAGTTTCAATACGGTAACCGAACAGGAATTCAAGGATAGGGGTGTGAATGTGGTAATCTATGCTAACCAGCTCACCCGTACCGGCTTCCCTGCTATGCAGGATGCAGCCCGTACCATTCTGGAGAATCACAGAGCAAAAGAATGTGATGACAAGTGCATGAGTATTAAGGAAATTATCACTTTAATTCCTGAAGAGTAATGATTAGTCCAAAGTCTTTTATTGATGCTTTAGCATCTCACAATATCGATTTCTTCGCAGGAGTCCCTGACTCCCTGCTCAAAAACATCTGTGCTTACATCACAGACAATCTCCCCAAAGAGCAAAACATCATTGCTGCCAATGAAGGTGGTGCCATGGGGATTGCTGCTGGTTATCACCTGGCAACAGGCAAGATTCCCGTAGTGTATATGCAGAATAGTGGTGAGGGTAATATTATTAACCCTCTTGCTTCGCTGACCGATAAGGAGGTTTATAACATACCCGTGTTATTGCTTATTGGATGGCGTGGTCGCCCAGGAGTTCACGATGAGCCACAGCATGTTAAGCAGGGTAAGGTCACAACAGGTCTTCTTAACACAATGGGCATTAACTACACAGTGCTTAATAAAGAGGAGGATAAGGCGGAGAAACAGATTGCTACTGCTGTTGACTATATGAAGTGCACCAATGAGTGTTATGCTATTGTTATCGAGAAGGATACTTTCGATGCTTATACTCTCCAGAATAAGGTGGATAGCGGCTTGACTTTGGCACGAGAAACTGCTATTGAAGTTGCCGTAGAGTGCTTGCAGCCTAATGCCGCAGTTGTATCTACCACTGGTATGATCTCCCGTGAACTTTTTGAAATTCGTGAGAAACGTGGTGAGGAGCATCAGCACGATTTCCTCACTGTAGGTTCAATGGGTCATGCCTCTCAGATTGCATTAGGTATTGCTCTGCAACAGCCCAATCGCCCAGTATATTGCTTCGATGGCGATGGTGCCAGCATTATGCACATGGGTAACATGGCAATCACTGCCCAGATGCAGCCTAAGAACTATATCCATATTGTTTTCAATAATGGAGCTCACGACAGCGTTGGTGGTCAACCAACTGTAGGTCTTTCCATTGATCTTCCAGCCATCGCCAACGCAGTAGGCTATAAAAACGTTTATAGCGTAGAAACCAGCGAGTATCTTGCGGAGATTATGAAAAAAGCACAGGCTGTTGAGGGACCAAGTCTCATTGAGGTGAAAGTGAAGAAAGGTAATCGCAAGGATCTTGGCCGTCCTACTACAACTCCTATTCAGAACAAAGAAGCTCTGATGACCTTCCTTAAGAAGTAACTCTATGCAGAAGATAATAAACGGAATAGCACAACTGCCTGCCATATTGAAGGAAGTTTGTTGCGAGAATTTATTCCTGGTAGTGGATTCCTCTTATCCGTTCTTGAACATCAAGGATGCGATTGAGGCATTGCCGGTGAAAGAGAGGGTGATGTTTTCCGACTTTACGCCAAACCCTCTATATGAACAGGTCTGCAATGGTATTGAACTGCTGAAAACCTCCAACTGTGATACAATCCTTGCAGTTGGAGGCGGTAGTGCCATTGATGTGGCCAAGTGTATCAAACTGGCTGTTCTAGCCAAAGAGGGGAATGCGGCTATTATTCCTCCGCTGGTAAGTACCCGTGTGGCTTGTGATGGTGCTAAACTACCGTTTATTGCTATCCCTACAACTGCAGGTACAGGTTCTGAATCCACCCATAATGCGGTAATGTATTATGAGGGAGCTAAGCAGACCGTTACCAATGATGGTGTTCTGCCCGATTATGCTGTTCTGGAACCTTCAGTTCTGAAGACTTTGCCACTCTATCAGAAAAAGTGCACTATGATGGATGCCCTTTGCCAAGGTATAGAATCTTGGTGGAGTGTCAACTCTACAGATGAAAGCTTTGAGTACAGTCGTAAGACCATTGAGCTCATCATGGCCAACTGGCGTAAGTACATCTTTGAAAATGATAATGAGTCTGCTGCTAAGATCATGTTGGCTGCTAACTATGGTGGTCGAGCAATTAATATCACTCAGACTACAGCGGCTCATGCTTTCAGTTATAAGATCACTTCGTTGTATAAGTTGCCTCATGGACATGCAGTAGCTGTTTGTTTGCCTGAGATTTGGGAGTATATGATTGGGAATATGGATAAATGCATAGATAGCAGAGGCCGAGTATACCTTTCAGGCATCTTTGATTTGATTGCAAAGTCAATGGGATGTTCTAATCCTGTTAAGGCTATTGAATTATTCCGTCAGATGTTGCTGGATATGGACTTAAAGAAACCCATTGCAATTAATAAGAGTGACGAACTTGAAATTCTTTCAAATTCTGTCAATACTGTGCGTTTGGGGAATAACCCAATAGCCATTGACAAAAACATAGCAAAGCTATTGTATTTAATTATTGTAAAGTAATAAAATGAATATTTGTATTATATCCCCACGCTATCCATACAAGGACAATATGGAATTTATCTTTGTAAAGAAGCTGGTGGACGAATGGGCAAAGATGGGACATCGTTGTGTTGTGGTGACATGTCTATCTCTGACGACTTACCTGCGGGGACGTATTGTATATAAACCGAAACACTATTGCTATGAGGTTTCACCCGGCAATACAGTTGATGTATACACTCCCCGGAGTATCACCACCAAATTAAAGTGGCATGGCGTATCATTGGACTCCTATATTGAAACGAGGGTCATTGAACGACAGTTAAATAGTATTAACATAGAATTTGACTTCATCTATTGCCATTTTGTCAGTTCAGCATTGAAAGGTTTTCGCTATGCATACAAACATAATGTGCCTTTTTATTTTGCTACGGGTGAAAGCGAGATAGGGAGGATGTTAAAACCATATTTCAGTTTTACATGGGAAAATTTCTGCAGTTACACAAGTGGTGTTGTTGCGGTGTCGAGTAAGAATAAGAACGAGGCAGCGATGATGGGTTATATCAACGAACACAAATGTAGTATATTCCCTAACGCTACGGACACGAATCTATTCAGACCGCTAGATAGGGCGGTAAGTCGGGAACAGTTAGGGTTACCACAAGATGCATTTATTGTGTCGTGCGTAGGATCTTTTTGTGAAAGGAAGGGACAAAACCGTTTGTTAGAGGCTGTAAGGATGCTAAAAAAATACCATATAAAAATTCTATTTATAGGCAGTGATGCAATTGTGGAATCCTTTAAACTGGAGGGAGATGAAATTTTGTTCAAAGGCACAGTAGAGAATGTCGAATTGTCGAGATATCTGTGCGCTTCAGATATTTTCTGCTTGCCGACACTTGCAGAAGGCTGTTGCAATGCTATCATTGAGGCTTTGGCGTGTGGTTTGCCAGTGGTGTCTAGTAATCTCTCTTTCAACTGGGATGTGCTAGATGAGACAAATAGTATATTGGTTAATCCAAATGTTATTGAGGAAATTTCAGATGCTATCCGTAAATTGTACGTCGACGCTGCCAAACGAAACGCGTTGTGTAAGGGTGCTCTTCTGAAAGCAAAAAAACTCGATATTAAAGTAAGGTCAAATATGATATTAGAATATGTCATGAATAACATTTAATGTTGGGGGTGATAAATGGCTTTTATGAAAAAGGATTGATATGCTTTTCAAAAAAGTTGTTAGTTAAACTACTCAAAAGAGTCGAAATAAAATCATCCCAACGACCGAAAAAGTAGTCTATTTGAAGCTTTAAAATCCAACACTTTTTCAAGTTGTATTGTACATTTTTATTTCAACTGTCGATATGAATAGGAAACGAGGAAACTGTTGTCTGACAATTTACAGTGGCTTTATGAGAATGAATTATATAAAAAAATAATTAGCTTATGATTTTTTTCTCTACTATTGTTTTGTTGTTTTGTTTTGTCTCATGTCAGGGACAAGAAACGTCTTCATACACAAAGCATATAATAGATTCTCTTGATAATATCAAGCCAATTTTATACAATAAAATTAAGCCGAAGGATCCTGTTTGTATGGTAAAAATTAATACTCAAGAAGAATTTAGTAGAATTAACGATATAATATCAGAGGCAATTAATGCAGGAAAGAATAATATCAAACTAACAATTGGTAAAGGCATTTTTAAATTTTACGAGAATTGTATTTTGCGCAATGAGGAAAACATACCGAATGTTTCAATATCAGTAGTGGGCAATCATACGGTGATAACCTCAGATGAAGATTATGACCATAGCAATATTATTGAAGCATGGTCTGAGTTACAATATGCAGATAGTATCATAGAAGTAATTGATAAAAAAAAGAAACTTTGCAGGATTCCTTATAGAAATCAACTAGACCAAGAAGAGATGTCGAAATTGACAAAAGTACAGATAAGTCAATGGTTCCGTAGTAATATTTATGATGTTGAAAAGATTGATCGAAATGGTATTTATTTCGTGGCTCCCGAATTGGAGTATGTGGAAAGGTTTGGTCGAAAAAGTTATAATGTGAATTATGATTACTTGTATTTGAAAAAAAAAGCCCGTTTCAGACTTTATAATAAAACAAAAGAACACAATTGCAGCGCTTCGTGTTTTATAAGAATCAAAAATGCAAATTATGGGATAATCACAATTAAAGGTATTGATTTTAAGAGTAATAAGGGGGGGGCGCCTCTTATCTCTTTGAGCAATGTTAAAGCTAAACAAGTGATTATAAATAATTGTTCTTTTGAGCATATTCGTGGAAATGTGGTAAACTTTAGTGAAGTTGGCAATGTGGCTTTTACTAATAATATAGTTAGAAATACACAGGGAAATGAAATAAGGTTTGTAAATAATTGCCCCAATGTAAGAGTGACTGGAAACATATTTGAAAACTGTGGTGTAATGTTAAACAATACATTATGTGTTACTTGTCAAGAGAGCTCCTATTATATAGCCAATAATATATTTAGTGATTTTGGATCCGCTGCTATTGGTGTAGGTAAGCGACATAAAAGTCATTATTCAGGTGGGATAATTGAAAATAACGAAATCTATTTTACGATGACATACTTTGCAGAAAGTTGGAAACACATGTTGATGGATAGCGGAGCAATTTATACATGGACGCAGAATGACGATGTTATTATTCGTTATAACTATATCCATGATTACGCAGGCGCAGGTGATAATCGTGGGATTTTCTGCGACGACGGCGCAAATAACATTAAGATATATGGAAATATAATATTGAATATTGCAAATAGTTATTGTATTGATTCGAGGTTTGTAAAAGATCAAGATTCTTCTTTTCACAATAATTCAAACAATTTTTTAGGCAATAATATAGTTAATAGCCCAATTCGATTCCAAGGATATCAGTCGGAAAATCGCCATTGTGTTAAGACTACTAATTATTGCTTCTACAAGAACGAGAAACAGAATAATAAATATAAGGATTTAGAGATTGAAGAATCAGATATTTTCATCTGCCTCGATGAGATATCGGTAAGTGAGGATAATATCAATAAGAAACAGAGAAACTTATTAAAAAGAGCAATAAAAGATAAATTTATAAGAAAAAAGATACGTAATATTAAGTTGTTGTAGAATTATTATGTTTGAGTTACAGTATAGTAATAAGAGAATATCGTTTGATAAGATATTAGTAGCTGAAAAAGCATCTCAAGGAAGGCAATTGCTACCGATGATGTGGGGCGAGCATTGTATTGAATGTTCTGCTCCTGAGTGTTATGGAACGTGCTCAAGATATGAGCCACGCGTTGATGGTCATTGTAGACGCTTTGATAATGGTATAGAGCCGGTTTCTGTTAACGGAGAGTATGGTTTTAAAGTTATTTTTAAGCCGTGGGCAAAATTAGAAGCAAAAATCGAAAAGAAACAGATTAGTTTAGAATCTTATAACCGAGTCTATAACAAAGTTAGTTTATTTGGACATATTGGAGCCGTAGCTGCTCGTTTTCTGCCTGGATTCAAATTGAAATCTAAAACATATGGCGCATGGGAAACATATCGACAAAAACTGCTAAAGAAAGAAGAATGGATTGATATATCCTGTATGCAAACAGAACTAGTTTATAGTATTATAAACGAAAAGGATGATATTTCTTTGTTTATAGATCTTAAAGGTGAAGATAATACTTTGCTAATGCGAGAGAAAATCAAACTTCCCAAAGGGAAAACTACTTCTTCTTTGGTGCTTGACAGGTATCATGAGGCATCAGTTATAAATATACATCCAGCAGATGTTGAGGCTACTGTAGAGCTGACTTTTGAAAAGTTGGAAGTATGTATTGTGAATAATATAGAAAAAAAAGCTAAACCCAAGAAAGTTAAATGCGTTATTTGGGATTTAGACAACACTTTATGGGACGGCATTTTTGTAGAGAGCGGAAAGGTGGAACCTAAACCAGAATTTGTAGAACTCATTAAACTACTGGATACTAAAGGTATTGTTAACAGTATAGCCTCCAAGAACAATGAAGAACAAGTGATGCCTATTCTTGAGAACGCGGGCATTGCAGACTATTTCGTTTTCAAGAAAATCAACTGGGAACCAAAGAGCCAAAATATACAGAAGACTATCAAAGGCATGAACATTAATCCTAATACGATTGTGTTTGTTGATGATAACCCTTTCGAACGCGATGAGGTTAGGTCACTAATACCCGACGTTACCTGTGTGGACCCCGCTGAGATCATCTCCCTTTCAAAAACAGATCGTTTTGATGTCCCCATAAGCGAAGAATCTACAAAGCGCCGGGAGACCTATAAGATGTTGGAGCAGTTAAATAAAGAGCAAGAAGCTTGGACTGGTAATATCGACTCTTTTCTTTTAAGCTGTCATATTACTTTAACAGTTAGCAAACCAACAGGAATCAATGTGGCACGTTGTTATGAGTTGCTGCAGCGGACTAATCAACTTAATTCTTCAGGTAGGAGGTTAAGTATGGAAGAGGTGCAAGATATTGTCAATAGTGGTAAATATGATTGCTATGTGATGGAGTCTTCTGATAAGTTTGGTGATTATGGAATTGTGGGATTTATGATAGTAAGTGTTAAGGAAAATCCTCGTATCACCGATTTTGTTATCTCCTGTCGAGTTGCCAATAAGAAGATAGAACCCACATTAATCAATTATCTGGCAAAGAAATATGGAGGTGAGATATTGTTCGATTTTAAGAAGACAAAACTAAACGGCCCGATGAAGGCGGTGATAGATGAACTTCAGATGGAGAAAAAGTCAGAGAATGGAGAGATGGAAGTTTATCTTCATTCACACAACGACAAATATCCCCACATTGTTTCTTTGATGGATAATACCATAGAATAGCTATGATAATAAAGAAGATTGAAAATAAGATTCTGCGGAAATTTTCATACATCAGTACTGTACCTTCATCCGAAAAGATTGTTTATATGACTTTCGATGATGGACCAGAGGAGGGTATTACAGAGTTTGTTTTAAAGGAACTAGAAAAGTATGGTTTCAAAGCCACATTCTTCTGCCGTGGCGATAATGCAGAGATGCATCCAGAACTACTCAAGCGTTTACAAGATGAAGGTCATAGCATTGGAAACCATACATATAACCACATTCATGCCTACGAGACATCTGCAAAAGACTATACGAAAAATGTTGAGGCGGCAGACAAAGTGTTACATACATCACTATTTCGTCCACCTCACGGAAGTTTGACATTTGCTACATGGCTTAGATTACATAAAAAATACCAGATGTATTTCTGGAGTCTTAACAGTGGTGACTCAGACATGGAAGTCTTCGATTATAATCGTTCCCTCGATAATTTGAAGACTAGCACTAAGAGTGGAGATATTGTGCTCTTCCATTTCTGCCACCGGCACGAGAAAGAAACTATGCAGTTATTGCCCATTTATTTGCAATGGCTGTTTGAACAAGGATATGTTTGTAAAGCTATAAAATAAACAGATTAATAAAATGATTAACGTTGGAATTATTGGATGTGGCTTCGTGGGTGGAGCCCTCAAAGATTGGTTGGAGCATAACAACCCCGAGTGTAAACTTTTCATCAGTGACCCGTATAAAGGTTACAATGATGACCTGAGCAATATTGATATTGCATTCCTGCAAATTCATGTGCCTACCGAAGATGACGGTACACAGGACTTGACGCTTATGAAGGAACTTATCACAAAGCTCCCTGATGTCCCAGTGTTTGTTCGTACCACTATTCTTCCGGGCACTAGCGAAATGCTTTCTAAGGAGACAGGCCATCAGGTGTGCTATATGCCTGAGTTCTTGACTGAGCGCACCTTTATTGAGGACTTCAAGAAGCAGACAATGGTATTCACCGGAGCTCACGAATTGCTCACCAAGATCTTCGTGGGCAAAAAGTTCACCGTAATGACACCTTTGGAGGCTGAGCTTACCAAGTATATGCATAATGTGTTTGGAGCATATAAGGTGACTTACTTTAATGCCTGCCGTGAATATTGTGAGCAGATGGGTGCAGATTGGCGCAAGGTTCATACTGGCGTACTGCTTTCCGGTTATATTAACGACACTCACACTTATGTTCCTGGTCCCGATGGTAAGTTTGGTTATGGAGGTAAGTGTTTCCCCAAGGATGTCAATGCCTTTGCCAAGATGACTGAGGGTACACCTCTAGGAACTCTTTTGGAGCATCTCCATGAGCTTAATGTTCATTTCCGTGGCGTTGAAGAGCATATTTAAGCAAGCATGAAGATTGTACATATAACGTCTAACTACATTGAAGGCTGGGGGTATCAGGAAAATCTTCTACCTCTTTATCAGCAACGTGCCGGTCATGATGTTGTTGTGATATCAGATAACGAACATTTGCGGTATGCTCAAAACCCTATTCTCGCTGAAAAAATTATCAAGCAAGGCACAGAGTATGTAAAAGATGGGATAAAAATATATAAGGTTAAAACTTACCTAAATACCTCGTCCACTTCTTTTTTCTGCAAAGGGGTATATAAGATATTAGAGAAAGAACAGCCCCAGATGGTTTTTCATCATGACCTTAATACCTCAACATTGTCTGCTGCAGCTAAGTATAAGAAATATCATGCTGGAGTAAGATTGTACGTAGATAACCATGCAGATTGGATTAATGAGAGTAAGAATCGTCTGTGGCATTGTTTTTTTTATGATACCATTATACCGCTACAAGTGAAGAGACTCGGTAACAAAGTTGACTTTTATATCGGTGTTTCTCCGCTTCGCTGTCAATATCTCCATAAGGTTTATAAGGTACCCAAAGAAAAGGTGCGTTTTTTACCAATAGGATGCGATACGTTTCAAGCAGAACAGGTTTCTGAAAGTCGAGAAGAGTTGAAGCATAAGTACGGTATGCCCAAAGATGCCTTTGTGGTTGTTAGCGGAGGAAAGATAGACCGCACAAAAGGCACACTTACACTGATTGAGGCTTGTGAAGCTCTTGTGCTAAAGGGAGAGAATATACGTCTAGTCCTATTTGGAAGGATTGATGACGAAGTGAAGAGCATAGCACAAAAACATGAGTGGATAACACAACTGGGCTGGTGCGACCGTGTGACAACGATGTCATTGCTAAAAATGGCCGACGCTGCCTGTTGGCCATGGCTACATACAACTTTGATTGAAGATTCCGTAGCGGCAGCTTCACCACTAGTGGTTAAGATGTCGGATAACGTGAGTCATTATGCACGAGAGGAAGCAGGTGTATTTTTGGAGTGTGGTGATATGAAAGAACTTAAGGAAGCACTTATGGATGTGAAGAAGAATGCCAGGATTTATCGTGAGAATGCACGAACGGCACGTGATAAGTATAGTTATGCGAGCCTAGTGAAATTGCTTGAGAGTGATACGTTTTGTGATTTTTAAATTATTTACCTTTGAAGATATACAAAGAATGAAATTGTCTTGGATATTATCATTGCCAAAGTCTATATGGTTTAATTTTCGATATCTGCCATTTAATCAGGCAATTAAATTGCCGTTTGCAATAAGTTATGATACGAAGTGTCATATCAGGGGGAGGGTGGAAATTCGTGCTAAAGAATTGAAACCATTCATGATACATTATGGATTCCACGAAGTGCCAATTGTAGAGAAGAGCATTGGTCTATTAGATGTTAGTGGTACTTTGATATTCAATGGGACTGCATATGTAGGTAGAGGTTCCCGTATCGTAGTACACAAAGGTGCTGTTTGCGAGTTAGGTAATCGTTTTGCCATAAGTGCTGCATCATTTGTATATTGCTATAAGCATGTCAAATTTGGAACTAATGTCCAACTATCTTGGAATGATTTAATAATGGATTCGGATTCACATGCAATTTTTGACGAAAGTGACAAAAGACTGAATAATGACAAGGAAATACTAATTGGTAATGATGTATGGATTGCTTGCGATTGTAAGGTCCTTAAAGGCGCGATGTTGCCGAATAATTGCGTTGTAGGAGCGAATTCAATAGTTACAAGTAAGCAATTAGAAGAGAGTACATTGGTTACAGGCACCCCTGCAAAATCTGTTAGAAAGATTTCTAAATGGGAAATATAAAATGTATTTTATGCAAATAAAACAATGTGATAAAATAATAATAGGAGCAGGCCTTTACGGCCTTTACTCTGCAGAGCGTTGTGGGAAACGAGGCGAGAAAGTGTTGGTTCTTGAATATGATGATGCCGCTTTTAAGCGTGCAACATATATCAATCAAGCCCGTGTCCATATGGGCTACCATTATCCTCGTTCTTTTTCGACTGCAATTAAATCTGCAGGATACTTTGCCCGTTTTAATAAGGATTATGGCTTTAGTATCTTGACTAAGTTTGACCAAATCTATGCTACTTCTGCAAACTTTTCATGGTCTGATGCGAAACAGTTTCAGCAATTTTGTAAAAATGCAGGAATCAAATGTGAAGAGGAGTCAACGAGCAAGTATTTCAAAGAAGGGATGTGCGATGGCGCATTCTTGACTGAAGAATATACTTATGATGCTCAGATTCTAAAAGATTATTTCCTTGAAAAGATAAGTGGTTATAAGAATGTAACGATACAGTATGGCGCAAGAATTGATATCATTGTCAAAGATGGTGATAATTACATCATTACATTACAGAATGGAGAGCAATATATGGCTCCATTTGTCCTCAATTCAACCTATGCTTCTGTGAACCAGATAAACCGGAAGTTGGGCTTTGATGATTTTAAGATTAAGTATGAGCTTTGCGAAATCATTCTTTGTAATGTTAACGATAAATTGCATGATACTGGCTTGACTGTTATGGATGGTCCATTCTTTTCCATTATGCCATTTGGAAAGACGGGTTTCCATTCATTAACTTCAGTTACCTTTACGCCTCATGTCGCTTGCAAGGAGCCATTACCAAGATTTGACTGCCAGCCTCAGAGCAAAGGTTTTTGTTCACCTAATCAACTTGGAAACTGCAATGATTGTCCGGCTAAGCCAGAGTCAGCTTGGCCTTATATGTCAAGACTGGCCCGGAAATATATGCGAAACGACATGGAGTTTTCCTATGTCAGTTCTCTGTATTCAATGAAGCCCATACTACTGGCAAGCGAGATTGATGATTCCAGACCTACTGTGATTAGGATACAATCTGAGAACCCGACATTTGTTAGTGTTCTGTCTGGTAAGATCAATACTGTTTATGATTTGGATGAAATTTTAGATAAACATGGAAAATAAAGAAAAAAACTTTGTTTCTGCCGTTGTGTATTTATACAACGAAGCTGAGTATATCCAATCATATTTAAGAGGATTGGAAGTTACTCTTAGACAGAACTTTGAAAAATATGAGATTATAGTCGTTAACGATGCTTCTAAGGATGATAGTGTCCAGAAAGTTAAGGCCTATGTTTCCTCTCAAGATGGAGCAAAGGTTACCTTGATGAATATGGGTTATCATCAGGGTATGGAAACATCGATGGATGCTGGGGTTGACTTGGCTATAGGTGACTTCGTGTTTGAATTGGAGTTTACGAATGCTGACTATGATTGGAGTGTGCTGATGGATGTTTATAGGCACTCGTTAGAGGGCTATGACATTGTGAACGCTAAAGGAGATGTGGGGAAAAAGATAACGACGGGCAGTTTGTTCTATAATATGATGAACCGTTATGCCAATTTGCAGTATCCGTTATCTAGTGGTTCCTTTAGAATAGTTTCCCGTAGGGCTATCAATAGAATACATTCGCTAGCTACAAGGATCCCATATCGCAAAGTGGCATATGCCAACTGTGGATTGAAATGTGATACTCTTTTGTATGATTGCACTAAAAAGGTGAAACTTAGAGGTGTTTCAAATAGGATGGAGTTGGCAACCAATTCTTTGGTCCTGTTTACAGATATTGCTTTTCGTTTTACCTTATGGTTCGCCGTTATCATGATTTTCCTAACTGTAGGAGTAGCTATATATGCAGTATTGTCATTAATCCAAAATAATACAGTAGATGGTTGGGCAATAGTTACTTTATTTGGCGGTTTTGCACTTAGTGGATTGTTTGTCGTGCTTTGTATGATAGAACGCTACCTAACCACACTGGTGCGTCTGAATTTCTTGAAAAGAGATTATGTATTTGAATCAATCGATAAATTACAAAAATAAAAATTAAAGCCATGGTAGAATTTTTAGGAATTAAGAAGATCACAGCCAAGTATGCTGATGAATTACATGAGGCCGTAAATCGCGTATTCGATAGTGGCAGTTATATCCAAGGTGAGGAGAACAAACAGTTCGAAGCAAATTATGCTAAGTATATTGGCACAAAGTATTGCGTGGGTTGCGCAAATGGGTTGGATGCTTTGAACTGGATACTTCGTGCTTATATTGAATTAGGAAGAATCAATAAGGGTGATGAGGTGATTGTTCCCGCAAATACTTTCATTGCTACTATTCTTGCAATTACGGATAATGGTCTGAAACCGGTTCTTGTAGAGCCTCGTGAAGACAATCTAGAGATTAATGATCAAAGAATTGAAGCAGCTATTACCACCAAGACAAAGGCTATAATGATTGTGCATCTTTATGGACGTTGTGCTTATACAGAAAAGATTGGCGAGATTTGTAAAAACCACAATCTTTATCTCTTTGAAGATAATGCACAGGCTCATGGATGTGCCTTTAATGGTAAGCGCACTGGCTCTTTGGGTAATGCTGGTGCTCATAGTTTCTATCCTGGAAAGAATCTGGGCGCTTTTGGCGATGCAGGTGCTGTGACTACAGATGATGATGAAGTTGCTGCCGCTATCCGTAGTCTGGCCAATTATGGATCTCAGAGGAAGTATGTTTTTCAGTATGTTGGTCGTAACAGTCGTTTGGATGAGATTCAAGCTGCAGTGCTGGATGTAAAGCTTCGTCATATTGATGATGATAATGCATATCGCCAGGATATTGCCGCATATTATTATGAGCACATCAACAATCCTTTGATAAAGCTTCCTATTCAACTTCCTAATGAGAACAATGTTTATCATTTGTTCCCTGTATTCTGTGAGCATAGAGATGAACTACAGGCCTATTTAAAGGAGAAAGGAATAGGCACCATTATTCATTATCCTATCCCACCTCACAAGCAGGAATGCTATGCTAAAGAGAGTTGGAACATTCCACAGTTGAATCTTCCTATCACTGAGAAGATTGCTAATACAGAACTAAGTCTGCCTATTAGCCCTGTTCAGACAAAAGAGGAAACGGAGGAAGTCGTTAATGCTATCAATAGTTTCAAGATATGATGAATTTCAGTATTCTATTTGATGCGAACTATCTGAACAAAGGTTTATCCTTGTATCTATCCATAGCCAACCATACAAGTGATTTTACAATGTATGTGATGGCCTTAGATAGAAAATGTCAGAATAAGCTGATTCAGATAGGATTCAAGAATGTGGTGGTGGAATGCATTGAAGACGTGGATGATCCTGAACTTACAAAAGCTAAGGGTAACCGTTCTCGTGTGGAGTTCTGTTGGACTTGTGGTTCTTATGTAACAGACTATTTCTTCCGTAAGTACAAACTTGACCATATTATATACCTAGATTCTGATCTGATGTTTTTCAGTTCCCCTCAAGTTCTGCAAGAGGAATATTATAAGAAGAATGCATCTGTTGGTCTTGTGTCTCATTTTATGAAATACCCTTTGTTTGGTGAGTATTGTACACAGTACTTATACTTCAAGAATGACGAGGATGGTAGTGGCTGTTTGCGCTATTGGAGGGACTCTTGTCTTGAATGGTGTTATTCCAGAGTTGAAGATGGCAAATATGGAGATCAACTTTATCTGAACTATTTCGCAGACCGTTATAAGAATGTATACGGAACCGAGAATCATGGAGCTGGTATTGCGTATTGGAATATGAATAACTATCTCTTCAAAGATGGCTATACCATTTATAAAGGAAAGAAATGGCCCACTGTATTCTTCCATTATAGTGGTATCAATATGAGAGTGGAGGGGGATGAGCTTTTGTTCCTTCACACGATGTATCTTAACGAAAATATCCGCAAGACGTTCATAGAGCCGTATGCAGAACTTATGAGTACTGTATTTACTAAATATTTGGATACACCTATCAAAAAGGTTACCATCCGTCCTATGAGTTCGTGGAATTATTTCCTAAAGAAAGTTACTTATTTCCTCGACAAGGTGTTGCCAATAGATTGGTTGATTTACCATGCAATGAAGTTAAAGTATCGAGAGCATCATAAGCCATATAGCGAGGCGTTTGATTAATACCTTTAAGACATGGAGTTTGCGGCAAAACAGATTGCGGAGTTTGTTCATGGGAGAATTGAGGGCGACGAAAATACTACGGTATCTTCTTTTGCCAAAATTGAAGAGGGGAAAGAGGGGGCTCTTTCTTTCCTCTCTAACCCCAAGTATCTTCCTTATGTATACAATACAAAGTCGAGTATCATTATCATTAACAATGATGTAAAACTCGAGCATCCGACATCAGCTACACTAATTAGAGTGCCTAACGCATATAAGAGTGTTATTGAGCTCCTTAAATTATATGCATCCTTCCAGACAAAGGAGACGGGCGTAAGTGAGTTGGCTTTTATATCACCTAAAGCGACAATAGGTAAGAATGCTACTATTTATCCTTTTGTTTATATTGGTGATAATGTAACGATTGGGGATGATGTTACCATTTATGCAAATGTATCAATCTATTCGGGCTGTAAGATAGGAAGGAGGGTGATTGTTCATTCTGGAAGTGTAATAGGTTCTGATGGTTTTGGGTTCTTGCCAGAAGATGATGGGTATGAGAAAGTTCCACATATAGGGACTGTTATTATTGAGGATGATGTGGAGATAGGAGCAAACACTTGTATTGATCGTGGGACAATAGATGCCACTATCATTCATCAAGGTGTAAAACTAGATAATCTCGTACATATTGCTCATAATGCTGAAATTGGTGCTAATACGGTGATGTCCGCACAAGTAGGTATTGCTGGAAGTACAAAGATTGGAGAGTGGTGTATGTTTGGTGGTCAAGTCGGTGTGGCAGGCCACATTACTATAGGGGATAAGGTACTCTTAGGTGCTCAAAGTGGTGTGCCTACTTCAATAAAAGATGGTCAGCAACTTATAGGAACACCTCCAATGGAAAAGATACCATTCTTTAAATCTCATTCTTTATTAAAACAATTGCCTGAGTTGTTCAAGGAAATGAATGATATGAGGAAGAGAATTGTTGAGTTAGAAAAGAATTTGAGTATTAATCACGGTGATTGATCTTCTTTGCAGATGAATCTCCAGAAACTCATAACTCGCTATAAGCAGTTTGGAGGATTCAGACTGGGCATTGAGTATGCAAAACTGGGAGCAGTGCCAACAGTCTTGAAAGGACTATGGCGGTTCACGGTTAAGGGCTCATGATTCATGGCTCAGTTTACAAGAGAACAAAGGCATTATGCTAATGGAAAGAATATACAGGACGATATGTCATTTTATCATGGCATTGGCTTCAACATCATTGTTGCCGGCAATTTATTTTATTAAGAGCGGGGTGAAAGTGTTCCATACACCATGCCAATGCATCAACATGGTGCTTGATATTGTGTTGTTCCTTGGAGTGCCGATAGTTCTGAGCGTTCTTTCATTGATATGGATGCGCGCACAGGGAAAGGACTCTATAAACAACGGTATCAGTGAGATAACACCTGTTAATCATGAATATCTCCCGGTATATCTAGGCTATATCTTTGTATCATTGAGTATGCCCAATACGCAGGCGGGAGGCATTCTGTGGATGGCGCTTATAGTGGTTTACCTGCTAATTTGTCTGTTCGTTACCTGCTCCAAAACTCTTTGCTTTAATCCGATATTCATAGTGTTTGGATATGGCTATTTTCAGGTGACAACAAACAATGGTGTAAAGGTGTTTGTGATGACTAAAAAAACTATCAGGAAAGGAGGCGAAAAGCCTACTTTCCCACACTTAAGGAAGGTGAGTGAGTTAGTTTACATTGATACAGACAAATAAACAATAACTATGGGATGTTTTATTGCAAAGCTTAAGGGCGAGGATGACCGCTGGTATAAACTGGTAGACCAGGAAGGAAACGAGGATTATGAGGGTATAAGTCTGACTGACGCTATTGAGTATGACCCCAATAATACGGAGGCCGGGCAGTGGTTTTATGTCCCAAAGTTCAATGAGAAAGAGGGATTCCTTCCTTTGCTGGATTTGGATTTTGACGTGGCAGAACTGGATAGCCTATCAGGAGAGCAGTTTGCAGATCATCATATCGACTTCATCGCCTTTTTACACGAACACCGTTATTACATACAAAAGTTTACCAAAGGAAATTTCCTGAAGAAGAAGTGGTTCGCGTGGAATGGTGATGCGGTGGAGTATTTTGAGAAAGATGGCTTGATTTATTTGAATCCCCTTCCTAACTGTATTTATGATAATCAGAATAAGCGGATTTACTTCATGGATATTGCCAAAGCATACGCCATGTTTGGTAATCTGAAATTGGACTATAAGGAGGCAACCGCTGAAGAAACAGCACAAATGCTACAAACAGACATCATTCAGGCCGTTAACTTTGATGCGTCAGGAGTCGGTGTTTCTAACCGTAAGCGTATTACTTCTATATTGACTAAGTACAATCAATATGATCGAGACAAAAAGAAGACATTGAAAGACTATATTAAAAATACCGTAGGAGATAATCTTCCTTTTGACGAGGCAACAGGAAAGTTCTCGGTAAGTAATGATGCTCAGCTGCGTCTTCTTTTATACGGAATACAGCAGAGGTTCTACCAGCCGCCTTTGGAAGAAGAGGTGCAGGTGGCCACAGCTACAACTGGAATTTCGAAATTGCTGTAATTATCGAATTATAAGTATTATTTCATTAACTTTACATGAAGGATCTTACGCAAGGTATCTTGAACTACCAGAACATGAGCAACACTGGTGCTCTCATGATTTCTGGTGAGTGGGGGTGTGGAAAGACTTATCATCTGAAGCATGTCGTGTTCCCAAAACTCAAGGAACAGGGCATTCATCCTTTGTATATCTCATTGTTCGGACTAAAAGATACCAGTGAGATTCCGATGAGGTTGTTAGAGGCGGGGCTTGAATATCTGGCTACAGATGGTGATGATGAGGAAGACAAAAAAACTTTCTTGTCAGGACTATTGGCGCGGGGTGGCAAGACTCTGGCTTCAATCAAGTGGCTTACTGATAAAGTGGATATTGAGAAAATACTCTCTGCAAACAGCGACATATTCTACAATCTGATACCAGTAAAGAAATCCATCCTGTTCCTCGATGACCTCGAAAGGGTGCTGAGAACGAGGACTATAGATGTCGATAATTTGCTAGGCGCTATAAACAACCTAGTGGAACAGCGAGGCTATAAGGTGGTGGTGATTGCCAATAACACCTACATTGAGGAAACAGCAAAGGACAAGCTGACATTCAAGGAAAAGGTGATCGAGAAGACTCTGGTGTATGAGCCGGACATTGTTGAGATATATAAGGAGATTTGCAACAAGGAATATGATGAGGTTTTCAGAAAGCACATGCTGAAGGATGAGTATGTAACCATTATTAACCCTCATTGTAACGCATACCTGAATGACAAAAGGCTGATTCAGGATATGCGGAATATACGCATTTTGAAGTTCGCCTTGTCTCATTATTACAAGGTGTATGAGAAGTTGTCTGGTATTGAAGATGCAGGTGACGGCGACCTCAAGGGTGGATTTATGTTATCATTGTGGGCTCTTACATACGGGCTTACGATGAAGTACAAGAAGAACCTGCTTTCGTATGGAGACAGGGAACAGTATGTGACCCATACTGAGATACCCGAAATGGATTTCCAGTTAGCATGTGACGAAAATGACGAAGGGTTGTTTGACAGTGAAAGTGATGATGAGGCAGAAGAAATCAAGAGAGAGAAACAGGGAAAAGAACTGGCCACAAAACATGTCACTCATTTGTATAATGTATTTGTAAAGGCACACGGACTGCCTGTACGTATTGTTCCTCCGTTGTTCGATTTTATCACAGCAGGCATAGACCTTGACAAAGGAGTGATGGTAATGCTGTGGGAAAACTACAAGGCGATATGGGAACGAAATAGAGTGAAACCTTCATATGCTCTTCTCTCAAAATTCATGCAGTCGCAGTGGAGCATGACCAATGAAGAAATGAGGGTGTCATTGGCTCAGTTGGCACAATATGTTGAGAATGGTGAGTTTAATGATAACATGGCATACGTGAATTCTGCAACTTTCCTACAACACATGTTGTCTTTGACAGATTTCTCACAGAAAGAGATGGAGGCTAAGATAAAAGCAGGCATTGATATTTTTTATTCGCATATTAAGGATTTGAACATCCTTGACAAGCTGAATATTGATGTAGTATCGGATCAAATTCCTCAGAATAGTCGCTGGGTTGTGGAATATGAGAAAACTAAGATGGAGGCAGTGACAACAAAAAGTCTGAATGATGATATAGTTGAGGTTATTAGGTTATTTAATGAGGACTTGTCCACTTTGGAGAAAAGGCTTGTTGTACAATATAACTCCACTAAGACACCTGATTTCTTTGATTATCCCATATTAAGTCACATTCCTGCACAAGATATCATCAATAAGGTAAATGTAGTTCAGCCTTCAGAGGTAATGGCTATTTACGACATTCTTCATAGCCGTTTCTATCAGATGGCCCATCCAAAAGCTACTCAAGGAGATATAGCTTTTGTTCAGAATCTTAAGACTGCATTGGAGCAGAGAAAACCTGTACGTAAAGAATATGCAGATATTTTAATAGAAGACCACTTGATGAAGATTGTGAATAAAATATTGGGGGTGAAATGACCAGAAAGAATCTATGGACTTCCATAAACTCATAACGATATAGGCTTCGTCTCTGCGAAGCAGATATGAAGCTAGATGTTGGACTTCCGCAGCAGAGTAATTATTATGGGTAAAGATGCCGGTTTTAACATGGTTATCAGAAAGCAGGTGACCACTAATGTTTGTAAAATCTGGTGTATTACCTCGTTAAAATATAAAATAAGGTGGATGTCCAGGCCTCAAAACTGGTCAAAAATGATACAAAATACACTATTAGCGGCACATAAGAGCACAATGAATCTGTCCACGAAGACATGCGTTTCGCAGACAGCGTCAGTCAATGCCCAATGTGCCAGACTATGGAGGGTGGAGAGCAAAGCCTTGTCATACAAATCGCTAAGCCCGATGAGCCGTTTCATCTGTTCTTGAGAGAGCACACGAGGAAGCCTTTTGGGCTTGCGAACACGAGGGAGGACGAGTTCTCCCGGTTCCTTGAGTCCCATGTACTTGTAGTAGTCCTTCAATCCGAACACGGTATGTTTAAAGAAAGACAAACTGTAGCAATTCCTGTCCAGAAGCATAGTCAGATAGTCATCGACGTCTGCCTGTGTAAAATCGTCAGGAAGTTTCTTGAGATACAATACAGCCTGCGAAATCTTCAGGCGATAAGAGTAGATAGTACTGTCCGCGTACTGAGCCAAGCGGAGTTTCTTTGTGAAAAGCGAAATGACGCCAAACCGAGTGCCATCCAATCTTGTTTGGAAATGGCCGAGGTGCGAAGGAGGAAAACAAAGTTAAATGCGATCGCCGTATCCTGGTACGGTTTCAATCGCCTTGTGCAAATGAGTTTTGTACATGATGGTTTCGTAGTGCAGGGGTTACTGACGGGTTTGTTGGTAGCTGACCGTCATCTCCCTGCACTTTATATAAACGAGAAATAGAAAGTGAATAGTATAATGGTGGGAAGTTGGAGCCGCATGGCTTTAGCTTTTTCACCAAAGTGAAAATTAGTCCAACCGATGGACTGTTGTATGAAGAGACAAATAGCAGTTAAGAGAGTTATTTTTATCATCATATTCTGAATATATATAAGAATGAGTAAAGACTATTATATAGAAGGACGTGACTTCTTTCGGATCGGGAGAACTCGTATCTCCGTGACCAATGAGGATAAAGCCATTGAGCGTATCAAGGGATTTGTCCACAATGGACAGAAGGGGTATATTTGTATCTCAACTCTGAGGACTGTGCCTATTGCCAATAAGGATGAACAATATTTCCAAGTGATGGAAAACTCATTAATGAACACACCAGACGGAACACCGTTGGTGTGGTGTGGGCATTGGTGGGGATTGAAGAAGGTGCAAAGGGCCTGTGGTCCCCATATTTTCCCAAGAATTCTGAAAGATAAAGACCCGCATTTGAAACATTTTTTTCTCGGAGATACAGAAGAGACTTTAGCGGCTTTGACAAAGAAGACAACAGAAGAGTTTGGGGCGAATATAGTTGGTAGTTATTCACCACCATTCAAGCCATTAGAGGAATACGACATTGAAGGTATTGCGAAAATGATTAATGATAGTGGTGCTACTATAGTATGGACAGCATTGAGAGCACCAAAGCAGGATATTCTTAATTCAATGATAACACCTTACCTGAATGATGGTATTGTGATGGTTGGTGTAGGAGCGGCTTTTCGTAGCGTACTTGGAGTTCTTAAACAGCCTGATGGTTTTTTGCAAAAGATAGGTCTGGCAGGTTTGTTATTTAAGAGACCAGAGGTTACGTGGTGGCATGAAATTAAGTGGTATGCGGAGCATGTCCGATATTTGGTAAGATATTTCTTTAAGATAGAATGGAGAAAACTAAGAGGAAAGAAATATTGGGAACGTGATTAATATCATAGAGACTATGTATAAAGCAATAGAAGATAGTAAAAGCAAAGTTCTAAAGGTTCTACTAATTGATGGTGGAGCAAGACAGTGCTTGCCGCTTATAAAAAACTTTCATAAGAAAGGGTGTGAGGTCACGATTCTTTGTGCCAGTAAAATGGATGTTGGGTATTACTATCGTTACACGGATAGGAAAATACTGACAACATTGGATTATGATGACGAGGAAATAACATACAAAGCGATATTTAATGAGGTGTCAACAGGAAGGTATGACATTGTAGTACCTATGGTAGATTATTTTGCCACTATATTGTCGAAACATAAGAATGAGTTGTCTCAGTATGCGACAATCTATGTAAATAATTGGGATATATACACGAAAGCCATTGATAAACTTCAAACCATGAAAGTTTGTATGGAAAATGATATACCGTGTCCTAAGACTGCTCTAATAGGAAAGACCGAGGATTTTGATGACAAGGGGTGGGAATATCCTATTGTTATCAAACCGAGGACTAGCTATGGAGCAAAAGGCTTCAATGTCGTTAATAATAGAAAAGAGTTGTTTGAACATTTCAAATTGACTGAGGCTAAATTTGGTCCATCTTTAATTCAGGAATACATCCCTCAAAACGACAAGCAGTATCAGGTTGAAATGTTAATGGATGACAATGGGGATTGCAAGGCTTTTATTCTTATGGATAAAGTTCGCTGGTATCCAGTTACCGGTGGTTCAAGCACACTGAACATTACTCTTCACGATGATACTATCCGTAATAATTGCATAAAACTTCTAAAGACTATTGGTTGGAAAGGGTACGCCTCATTAGATATTATCCGTGACCCTAGGGATGGAATGCCAAAAATTATGGAGATAAATCCCAGAATGAATGGTACTGCAAAAATATGTTTTGCTGCAGGTGTTGATTTATGTAAATTAATAATCCAAGATGCTTTAGGAAAAGAAGTTGATGATCAAACGGCATACAAAGATGATGTGAGATTGAGGTACTTTCATATGGATTTTTTGTGGTTTATAAAGTCCAAGGATCGGTTCAAAGCAAAACCGTCTTGGTTCTCCAATAAAAATACAATTGACGAAATCTTTGAATGGTGCGATCTGCGACCAGCTTTCTTTTATACTCTAACATCTTTTTCTAAACTAATACATGATAAAGATGCTAGAAGCATATAATATAAATGTATTGCTCATCATTATTATTAGAAGTCTTATTTATAGAATATATATATTATAAAGATTTTTTATGAATATTCTTGTAACAGGTTTTGCTGGAATGATCGGAAGCTATGTTGTAAAAGGCCTAATCGAAAAGGGGCATACGGTTGTTGGTGTTGACCGTGTAAAGCCTAAAGAAGAGCTTGATGGCTTAAAGTCTGCAATTCTTGATTTGGCTTCCAAAGATGACGTGATGCGGGTGTTTGAGGAGAACAAGATTGACCGTTGTATTCACTTGGCGGCATTAGCCCATACCAAAGGAGTTGCAGATATATCCTGGGAGGCGTTCAAGAAGGTGAATGTTGATATGGCGGAAAATATTTTTGAAGCATGTGCCAAATATAATGTTTCCGTCTTGTTCATTAGCACTGTTGATGCCATAGGAATGGTTAAGGGTTTAATCACTCCAGACACGGAACTTAATCCTATTTCCAACTACGGTAAGAGTAAGGCAATGGCAGAGGGTAGACTGAAGGATATTTGTAAGATGTGGAATATCTATAGGTTCTCGCCTGTATATACCGAAGACGTTAAACGTGACATTGAAAAGCGATATTACCTGAAATATCCAGATTGGGCTTATTTAATAGGAGGCGGACAACAGTTTGAGGTGCTGAACGTACGGAAAGCTGTCTCATCAATGGTGGATTGGGTAGATAAGGATGTAGATAACACGATTCATATCATCAAAGATGAGGAATTATTGGATAGTGCTAAGGTTATTGCGGAAGAGAAGGCTGAAAGTCGTGCGAAGTATGTACTTCGCATACCTCGATGGATGGTAGTATGCGGATATTATTGCATCAAGCTGGTGTTTGGTAAGAGTAATAAAACATATTTGGTGTTTAAATCATTGTGGCCATTCAGAACAAGTGAGTAATAATATTGCTAAAGAGAATTTAAGTTTTATATAGATTCATGTATCAAGTAATAAAGAGATTTTTTGATTTTACATGTGCGTTTATAGCTATTGTGCTTCTGGCACCAATTTTCCTGTTGACAATCATTGGTATACTAATTAGTGACTGGGGGCCAATATTTTATAAAGCTAATCGTATAGGTAAAGGAAACAAGCCTTTTAGAATGTATAAGTTCAGGTCAATGAGAGTGGCAAAAGCTGCTAATGAGGCATCATTAAGACCTGATGAAGATAGAATCTTTCCGTTTGGCCATTTCATCAGAAAGGCTAAGATAGACGAATTACCTCAGTTGATAAATATCCTAAATGGAACCATGTCAATCGTTGGCCCGCGACCTGTAGCAGAAGACCAGTTTGATATGTTCCGTTACGGTAAGTGGAATGAGGCTGCAAAAGTACCTGTGGGCCTGAGTGGCCCCGCAGCTCTGTATGACTATATATACGGAGACCAAATAACCGATGAGAAGGACTATCTGGAAAAGGTTTATCCTACTCGTCGTGAGTTGGAGTACGTATATGTGAAGAAAGCAAGCATATTCTATGATTTGAAGATGATTATATATACTGTGATTTGCATTCTGTATGCTTTGGTTGGTAAGGAGTGCACTTGGATACTACAGGAACTGAGAAGTGACGCAGAGAAAAGCGAACACGAATCGCACTAATCTCACGATTATTTTTTTTTCAAGAATTTACGAATTGGAGAATCTTAATAATAACCAAAGAGCCTTTTTTGAGCTTGTAAAAGCTGGACTGTGGGCAGATACTGAATCTACGGATTTACAGGGCCAAGGTTTTACGGGTTCTGTAGATTGGAAGAAGGTATATCAGTTGTCAGTAGAGCAATCTGTTCAAGGGCTGGTGCTTGCGGGAATTGAAAGGACGAACACAAATCGCACGGATCACACGAATAGTGTACCGCAAGAGTTGTTGCTGCAGTGGATTGGTGAGGTGCAGATGATTGAGCAGCAGAATAAGGCCATGAATATTTTCGTAGCAAAGCTCATTGATCATCTACGTTCTCAAGATATCTATGCGTTATTAGTAAAAGGACAAGGAATTGCCCAATGTTATGAGCGACCTCTTTGGAGAGCATCTGGTGATGTGGATTTACTGCTTAGTGATGTGAATTATGAGAAAGCAAAGAAAGTTCTTTTACCGCTGGCAATAGATGCAGAACAAGAATATAAGGCATTCAAGCACCTTGGAATGACAATGAAAGAGGGCTTTGTCGTTGAACTTCATGGTACGCTACATAGTCGTCTCTCCAAGCGTGTTGATAGAGGAATAGACGAGGCTCAAAATAGTGTTTTCTATGGAGGGAATGTCCGCAGTTGGCAGAATGGATTCACACAGGTTTTTTTGCCAGGAGTTGATGAAGATGTTATATTTGTCTTTACCCATATCTTGCACCACTTCTATATAGAAGGCATTGGATTGCGACAAATATGCGATTGGTGCAGATTGTTATGGACATATCGAAATACGCTGAATTGCGGATTATTGGAATCACTAATTCGCCAAATGGGACTAATGACGGAATGGAAAGCATTTGCAGCGGTAGCTGTGGAATGGTTGGGAATGCCTGCGGCTGCAATGCCTTTATACTCTTCTGATAAAAAGTGGTCTAAGAAAGCGGAGAGGATTGTTGAGTTTGTGCTGGAAACTGGTAACTTTGGACATAATCGTAAAGCAGCTAGTGGGAAAATAGGCTCAGCATGGAACAAAGCTAAGGATTTTGTGCACCATGCTGGTGTTTTTCCTTTGGATAGTATCAAGTTCTTTTTTCATTTTGTGAGAAATGGAGTTCTGGTTGCAATAGAGAAATAATATTACCCAAGCGAATACAAGTTGAAATCATATAATGATAAAACTATTGAAGTGGAAATCTGTAAGAACGTTGTGACAAAAGTGAGTGAGACTCATAATTTTGACATACAGATAACAGTGAAGAGAATCGCTCATATAGATATTATCAAGGGGTGGGCAATGCTCACCATAATTTTGTTTCATGTAAACCAATCATACGTATCCGGGTTCTGGGCTAATCTACTTGGTAATCATTGGAATGTGGCTGTGTTCTTCATTATAGCAGGTTTTTTCATGAGAGAAGAAATATTAGGACAGCCATTCCGATTTTTAAAGTCAAAGTTTAAAAGGCTATACATACCTGCGACTATCATATATACTTTGTGTGTTCTATTACATAATGTATTCGTGAAAATTGGTTGGTATCCTTTGGGTGGATGTCACCCCTATACAGGAGGCCCTTTTATATTATATGGATGGAAAGAAACATGTCTGGGGCTGGCAAAAGTATTAGCAGCAGGTGGTAGCGGAGAATTGGCAATGGGAGCTATGTGGTTCATATATTCCTTGTTATATGCTTTTGTTGGTATGACGATTCTCTATTGGCTTATATGTTTGCTTTGTAAAAACAGTAAGAACAGATTCCAATTGATGACTATTATATTGCTTTTGATCGCATCGGTTAGTTGCGTACTTAGCCAGAGATCCGGAATAACAGTTAGCCGCGTCAGTACTTCTGCAACGGCTATGTTTCTGGTATGGTTGGGGATGATTATCAATAAGAAGTTAAATTGGCAGTATAATAACTGGTGGGTGTTTGTTATCGCTATTTTAGTATTTACACATTGTGTCTTCATGCAACGTGGTGGTATGTCACTAGCAGGAAATAAATACCAAGACCTAATATTTCTCACCGTGGGTAGTACTGCAGTAATATATGTATGGGGATTCATTGGCAAGAAGATTGAGAACAGCATCATCGGAAGATTTCTTGCTCTATTGGGAAGAGAATCTTTATACCTGATGGCATTTCATATTATAGGTTTCTTCATCTGTAATAGTTTACTTGCGAAGGTCGGGTTCTTTACTACTGGTGATGAAATGGGGTATACCTATAATATTGGGCATAATTTCTTGCTGTTGTTATTGTATGTATCATTTGCAATAGGAACTTCCTTTGTCTTGCTTTATGGGTATAGAGGAATAAAACGATTCATGATATATGGATGAGGTAAAGTATGTATTTGTGGTATTAGGTCATGCTCATACTAATGTGCATGATATAAAAGTCATCATGCATGAAAAGAAAATTCGGCCTCAAAAAGGGAAGATTTGCTTCTACTATCCTTATTCAGAACTGTTATTCGCATATAATACGAAGTTCTCTCAGAGTGGAATGTGGGGGATTGGCTTTTCGCTGAAAGCATTAGAAGAGAAATTACATTGGAATGATATTCCAACAATAGATTCTCAAAATGATGGAGTATTGACATATAGGAAGAAAAGGATATATGAACTCGATTTTACTTCTTTTGACGAGCGAGAGGATGAAGTGTTTTTTGTAGTTCCAAGTATTTCAGATTGGGAGGACGTATGGTTTAATGAGCTTAAGTCTGATAGTAATTATAAACAATGGTGGTGTAAGGGAATTCATAAAGTTTGTTTCATTAAGAAAACGGATGATGAGATAAGTACCTATCTTAATGCAAAGAATACTGATCATTTCAATAGCAAGAACTATAAAGCGAAAGATAAAAAAGATCTTTTTAAAAGTGATAGTCTTATTGGAGAAAACGATAAGTATATCTTACTAGACCTTACTCCTGAGCAATTGCATGAAGTAGCGGGGCCAAAAAGTATGAAAAGTCAAACACTGTTTTAAGACATAGTGAACCATTCGCTTATGCCATATTTGTCAAAAAGCATAATAGATCAGATTTGGTTAAAGGCCACAGCGGTCGATGGCTTTAATTCTGATAAATGGAGAAAAGATTTCGCTGGGGCGTGGATTCAGCGAGATCAATTTGGGCTATCTGGCTCGCAGGCTCCATTTGGATGGGCTATAGACCATCTGAAACCAAAGAGTATGGGGGGGAGTGATGATGTAAGCAATTTACTTCCACTTCACTGGAAGAATAATGTGGCTAAGTCTAATCGCTATCCTGAATTCAAAACAGTAGTAACATCCCTCGGTAATAAAAACATCGAAAAAGAACGCTCATGGACGGTCAAATAACTGAAATACATTCTGAAAAAGAAAAGGCTGAACGTGAGAATAAAAGGGTGTTGAGCAGTTTTGTAAAGGTTTCAATCGCTTCGGGGATTGTCATAGTTATTGCTTTTGTCTTTTTTGTTTGGAATACTGTTGATTGGTTTAAATGGGATAGATCAGTAAATAGTGACCTGTTAGGAACGTTTGGTGATTTCATTGGTGGAATATTGGGTACAATTATTGCCATATATTCGATTTATATGCTGGTGAAGACTCTTCAGAATCAGGTTGATTCAAACGCTAATATGAAGATTACCAATGATGAAATTGTGAGAACTAACGGTGTAATTATTGATTTGGATACACTTCAGTTGTTTGATAACAAATTCCAGATATTCTTCAATCAATATAAAGATGCAATAGCAAGTTATGATGCCACAGGGAAAAATGGACGTCAGAAATTGGAGCAATTAGTAGAAGGCTTTATTAAGCAGGATTTTTCCAACAATCAAGACTATAAAAGAAAAAATAAAGCTGCAGTTAACCTCTATGAAGACTTCTATTCGAAAAATCGAAGAGAACTGTCAATCCATTTTAGACTGCTATATTTATTGGTTAGACTCTTGGCTGAGGCTGATATAGAAGAATATGATCGTGTGCAGTACGCGAAATGTGTAAGAGGCCAACTAAGCGATGGAGAAATGATACTGTTACGTTATAATTGTCAGACACAAAATGGAAAGGCAATGAGAACGTACGTCAATCATTTTAATCTTTTGAAGCACATACCAATGATGAGCATGCTGGAATTTAGAAAGTGGAAGGATTTGATAAAGGATAGTAATGAAAGGTCAGCGTTGGATAGCTTGTTTATAACACTAAGGAAGATGATGACTTCTGGACTTGATAAGGATGAAGTCTTTGGTATGGAGTATGAATTGTCTTCAAGATACAAGTTTATTATTACTTATAGTGATGGATTCAAGGAGATGACTCTTAGTCTGGAGGAGGATAAACATAAGAGAGTTGGAGGCGGTATGAAAAGACCTTATGCCGAAAAGGCATTGGATAGGATAGGAGCACTACAATTACCACCTCTGTTCTATGCTTTCTTGCATGAATCTTTTATAACTGGGAATTTCGGATTGTATAATAACCCATCTGACTGCGTGAAAAAGCCAACGATCATTCTAAACAATGCAGATAATCTGCATTTTGAGATAAAAGTACAAAGCAGTATTCGGTTGGTTTTGTCTGCCCATCAGGTTGAAGCTGTTGCTGGCTAAATATATATTAGCGACATTTGAGAAACATGGACATTTGGGGGTATGGGGATGTTAGCGCATTGATATAGTAAAAAAAACAAAGATAGAAATTAGTAAAACAAAGAATATAATGAAGTATCTAATTGTTGTAGCGCACCCGGATGATGAGGTGCTAGGAGCTGGAGCTTCTATATGGAAATGGTCACATACGGGTGACGAGGTTGATGTATGCATCATGAGTACTGAGGCAAAGGCCCGTGCCTTCCGCCCTGAGGACAAGGAACTGGATGATGATTTGAATTCGTCATCAGAATATCTTGGAATTAGCCAGAAGTTTGAAGGAACATTCCCTAATATCGAGATGAATACGGTTCCTCATCTGCAATTGGTACAATTTATTGAATCGGCCATCAAAGCGAGTGAACCAGATGTCATCATAACCCATCATCCTGCGGACACAAACAACGACCACCTACAGACCTCGATGGCCTGTCAAGAGGCGATACGGTTATTCCAGCGTCGCCCTGAGGTTAAACGCGTGAAGGAGTTCTGGTATATGGAGGTGCCTTCTTGCACAGAATGGAAAATCAATAATGCTATGCAGGACTTTGTGCCAAATTGCTATGTAGAGGTTGGCAAGGATGGTGTGGATGCGAAAATTAAAGCTTTGGGAATGTACCGTGGTGTCATGCGCCCATATCCACATCCTCGTTCTGCTGAATATATAGCCGGACTGGCTGCTGTTCGTGGTAGTCAGTGGGGGGTGAACTATGCTGAGTCGTTCGAAGTAGTATTAAGATCGTATTAAAGTATGAAGATAACCCAAGCTATACTCGACAATCTAACTACCATGGCCAAGGCCTCCCCTCGCCTGCGCATGAACCTCGACTTACGCAACTCGGTCGATGACACCTCGCAGCGCATGCTGAATGCGATAGAACCAGACTCTGTTGTGCCCATCCATCGCCATCAAAATAGTTCTGAGACGGTAGTTTGTCTGAGAGGGCGTGTAGTAGAGGAGTATTATGATGAACTGGAGCGAACCTGCACGGAGGCGATAGAGTTGCGCCCTGGCGGGCCCGTAGTGGCGTTGAACATTCCTGCCGGCCAATGGCATACGCTTCGTTCGCTGGAATCGGGTAGCGTGATTTTGGAGGTAAAAGACGGAAAGTTTGAACCGCTTCAGGACTGTGATGTCCTGAAGATGTAAGATGGCTGAAGTATGAAGGAAGAGGTCATTTATAGGCTGAAATCTTTTATTGAGAGTGAGGCGCGGTCGTGCTCAATGGATTTCGGGTGCGTGACGGCAGAGTATGTGTACCGAATGTGGGGCGGTACTGTGACGATTGAGGAAATCGCAACGGGACTGAAGGAACTAAGGAAAGAGGGATTTATGAATCTACGGCCTTCCTCGTGAAAAATCTCAAAAACTACTGTCAAACGTCATATTGATGTTTAAGCGGTTTATATTCAGCTGTTTATACTATGACGTTTAGTATTTTAAAACTTCATACTA
>Ga0247611_10001531_pt1 | contig 40723 bp, 29 predicted proteins | sample 177DNAGHGhighgp2_FD_192422 | JGI IMG/M metagenome (GOLD analysis project Ga0247611, IMG submission 192422) | Sheep rumen microbial communities from Palmerston North, Manawatu-Wanganui, New Zealand - 1770 DNA GHGhigh gp2 | ecosystem: Host-associated > Mammals > Digestive system > Stomach > Rumen... | reverse complement strand
TTCCTTATTACTTGCTAACTGCGCCTAAAGATTATAAAACGAAAGCTAAAAAAAGTAAAATTACACTTTAAAAATCATTTAGACTAATAAGTTTTATATTAGGATTGTTCTTTGAAATTCTATTTAGTTCTTCATCAAATCCGTCCTTAGAAAAAAGATAAATATAATCACTTCCAACATTGGCCTGCTTAATATTATCAAGTAAGTTCTCATACTGTTCATACTTAAATGTATCGCTTTCCCAATTACACTTACCAATTACAAATCTTCCAGCATTATCAGTTGCTATTATATCGATATTACCATCTTTTCCCCACCATCTAGCGCGGGAATTTATCTTAATTTCTAGTTTGCCCATAGAATCAAGAAGTTCTATAAATTCTGTACCAACAGATACAAAAGCCTCACCTGCAAAATCATAAATACTAGGTCCTATAAACTTATCATAAAACTCACTAGCATCCAATTTACTAAGTCTAGAGCCATTGGCATAAATATATTTAAACCAAAATTTTGTATATCCTGATTTTATATTATATAAACCTTTTCTTGTATGTTCCTTTCCTCCAATATCATAGGAATACACTTTTTCAACTATTTCACGCTCTATTAAGTTTTTAAGATAAACGCTAATCTTATCCCTGCCAAAACCTGTGTGAATATGAAGTTCGTTTAACTTATTCATACCAGATGCAATGCAATAAAGAATTGTATTATAAAGGGATGTTTCTCTTAATTCCTCTTTAATATAATTAGAACCCTCAAAATAAAGCAATTTCCCCTTTTTTAATACATTTTCTATAATATTATCTCTAAGACTTAACTTGTCGCTAAATTCTTTTAAATATCCTGGCACACCACCTGTAATAGCATAAATTGCCATATCATCAAGTACTGAATGCTTTGGAAACATTCTTACAATATCAACAAATGATAATTCCTTTAATTTTAAAAAGGAACTAATAGCATTGGCATTCTCACCAACTGCCTTAATCATGCTGTTTTCAACCCAACTTATAGATGAACTTGTAAGTACAACACATACCTTTTCATCAAAAAGCTTGCCTGAAACCAAGGCATTAATTACAGCCATAAATTCCTTATTGGATTTAACAATATTTTGGAATTCCTCCACAATTAAAAGCTTCGTATCTCCTGATAACTTGCGAATGTTATTAAGCAGGTGCGCATATTCGCTATACATGTCCTTTTTTTGCAATTTTAGTTTTTCTTTTTCCTCGTCTATTTTTTCCAAAAAACCTTCGTCTTTACCGATTAAATTGCAGTCAATCATTTCTTTTTTAAGTAGATTAATTTGCTCTTCTTCTGATGCTTGACATGCCAGATAATAGAAGGCATCCTTATCCTTAATAAACTCTTTTATAAGACTTGTTTTGCCAATATTAGATCTTCCATAAAGTATAGTTAATGTATTTCCATCCTCAATATAACTATCATTTAACTTGCTTAATTCTTCGCTTCTTCCTAGTAACATATTCTACCCCCAAAACTTTATGCCTCTTCATTTTTTGATTCATCAATAGTTAAACTGTAAGCCGGAATATATTCCCTTAAAAAATAATTGGCTTCTTGTAAATCAAGCTTAATAATAGCCTTATATGTTGATTCTAGAGCTTGACTAAAGTCCTTATTTCCTGTGTTTAATTCCTCTACACATTTAATATAGGCAGATAACTTATCTGCTGCCTTTACATATTTCCATAATTCCTCTTCTTCCTTTGTTTCAAGTAAAAGTGGATTATATATTTTTCTCATATTTATTGGTAGCCCAGATAGAATCTCATCTTTAGCCACATGTTCTACTTCCTTATATGCATTTCTTATAACTGGACTGTAGTATTTTACTGGAGTTGGCATATCACCTGTTATAATCTCTGTAACATCATGATACATTCCAAGAATTGCTAATCTTTCGGCATTAATATTACCGCCAAAGATTTCATTATTAATGATACCAAGTGCATGTGCAATATATGCAACCTCAAGACTATGTTCACATAGGTTCTCTTCCCTTGTATTGCGCATAAGTCCCCAACGATTGATATACTTCATTCTAGACAACATGGCATAGAAATGATTGTCCTTCATAAAACCCCTCCCTATTTTTATGAATCTAAATTGTAAAAATTGTTTACTATAGCGTTAAACTTAAATTTAATTTTATACTATATATTCTAATTTTTCAAGCATTAAAGGGGACGATAGAAAACCCCTTTGCAAACTCCTCATAATGGCAGTTTTCCTTCACTTTATGCCACTGCCTTCAAAAAAACAACTAGAAACAAGGCTCTATTAATAATAAAACCCTATTCCTAGTTATTAAAAATTATATCTAATTACTAATCTAAAACTAATCTTGTTTAATTACTTAGCTGTAATATAGCCCTTAGCCTTTAATAATTCAGCAATAAGGACTGCACCACCTGCTGCACCTCTAAGTGTATTATGTGAAAGGCCAACAAACTTATAATCAAATACAGAATCTTCTCTTAATCTACCAAGAGATACACCCATACCATTCTCATAGTTAACATCTAACTTAACCTGTGGACGATCATCTTCCTCTAAGTACTGAATGAAATGCTTTGGAGCACTTGGAAGATTTAATTCCTGTGGAACACCCTTAAAGCTTCTCCATTTTTCAATAATCTGTTCCTTAGTAGGCTTCTTCTCAAAATTAACAAATACAGCAGCTGTATGACCATCTAATACTGGTACTCTAATACACTGACATGTAATCTGTGGAGTTGTAGCTGGAACAATCTTACCATCCTTAACTTCACCCCATAATCTAAGTGGCTCTTTTTCTGATTTTTCTTCTTCACCACCAATGTATGGAATAATATTCTCAACCATTTCTGGCCACTGTTCAAAAGTCTTACCTGCACCTGAAATAGCCTGGTATGTTGTTGCAACAACAAGCTTAGGACCAAATTCCTTTAATGCATTAAGTGCTGGTGTATAACTCTGGATTGAACAATTAGGCTTAACACAAATAAAGCCTCTCTTAGTACCAAGTCTCTTCTTCTGAGCTTCAATAACTTCTAAGTGTTCTGGATTGATTTCTGGAACAACCATAGGAACATCTTCTGTCCAACGATTAGCACTGTTATTAGAAACAACTGGCACCTCAGCCTTAGCATACTTCTCTTCTAAAGCCTTGATTTCATTCTTTGGCATATTAACTGCGCAAAATACAAAATCTACAGAATCTACAATCTTATCAAAATCCTTATCCATATCATAAACTGGCATCTTCTTAACGAATTCAGGCATAGCACATGACATCTTCCATCTTCCATCTACAGCCTCTTCATATGTCTTACCAGCTGAACGACCTGATGCAGCTACTAAACATACCTCAAACCAAGGATGGTTCTCAAGTAATGTGATGAATCTCTGACCTACCATTCCTGTACCACCAAGGATACCAACTCTTAACTTATCGCTCATTATCTACCTCTTTCCTCTGCCACTTTTACTAGACATCTACTACATAATCTTTTTTAAACTTACAAACAAAAACTTGTCTTTGTGTGGCGGACATTTGTTTTTACACTAAAGAATATTATCATAATAACTTGGTTTTTACAAGCTATTTTCCAATATTTTATCATAAAATTTTGTGTTTTCAATATAGCAATTAACTTTATTTACCATTTTCTTCTAAACAAAAGAAAACGGAGCATAAGCCCCGTTTTCTACATATTAGGAGAAGTAAATCTTGTAACCTTATTTATACTACAATCTCTTTACTTATCTTTTATTAATACTGTTTTTTATAAACTCTATCAACAGCCACCATTAAAGCTATTAAGCAAAAAATTACATAAATAACTAATCCGTTACGGTCTCCTGTGTTAGAAGACTCTTCTGTTGATGTTGTACTTACTTTATCAGCTGCACTTTTAGCTGCACTAACCTTAGCAGCATAAGCATCTGCCACTGCATCTGCCGCAGCAGATGCTACTAAATCTGTATCTGCTGCCACTACTAGGTCTGTATCTGCTGCCACTTCACCTTCATCTGTAAAAGGTAAAGTAACAACATCCTCATCTCCTGCAACTTCAGCCTTTCTCTCACTAAGCTTTACATTAGCAGTTGCACTACCATTCTTTGATACAATAACAAATTCATGATATCCTGCTGTTAATGTCTTTAAAAAACTAGCAGGTATAACTACAACTGTTGAGCCAGAATATGATTTATAAATATTCTTGCTAATAAAAGCACCATCAACCTTAACACCAACAAATAATGAATAATCTGCTGCTGATCTTAATACTAAATCCTTGTCATTAGTAATATTTACATTATTACCTTCAAGCATTTCATATACTATATCCTCATCTGCAGCCACTTCCTTTGTAGCTTCTGTTGTTGACTCAGGCTGTGCCTGTGTGTTTGTTTCAGACTGTGTCTCAGGCTGTGTTTGTGTATTTGTTTCAGACTGTGTCTGTGTATTTGTCTCAGACTTTGTCTCAGGCTCTGCCTTTGTCTCTTTTTCTTCTTCATCTGCAATTGTGTTATTAATTGTTAGCATCTGTGATGCCACATTAAATCTAGCACCTCGAGTACTAATATCACCTACTGATTCATATAATCCATTAACATTTACTGTACCTGTACTTGTTCTTAGTAATTTGTTAATATCTGCAGTTACATCAATCTTGTTATCAGTATTCTTAAAATCAGAATTCTCTAATGTGACAACATCACCTACTTTTTCGTTATTTTTAAGAGCTGTGCCAATTGATGAATTAATTGAATAATATTTATTGTTTGTGAAATAAGTGCTATTTGCCATTACGCCATTAAACTTATCACTTTGTTTCTTTGCATTATCATAAGAAATTAAATTTCTATATGTTGCATTACTAGCAGATCTATAACAAATAAAATTACCCTTGCCTTTTCCTGCGTTACCATTAGCTGCTGCTGTACAATTTACAAGTGATAAATTTGAAGGATTATTATTATCTGTAAATCCTGTTGCACCATTATTAAATGCAAGGCAGTTAAATACTGTATGAGCTGTTCCAACGCCTGAACCACCAAGCTTAAAGCCATTCATATCACCAGAACCAAATGATGTACCAGCTGTTGTCTTACCATTATTAAAAGCTACACAGTTTCTAATTGTTACCTTACCTATTGGGCCTGTTGCTACCTTAGCAAATAAATCCCATCCATCATCTGAATTGCAATATGAAATGCAACCATCAAAGACATTACCTTCGCCACAAGTTAATTTTGCAGCAAAGCCATCAGCATTTTCCTGTGTCTTAACATCCATATTATCAAATGATGTACAGTTAAGAATTAGGTTATTTGAAGGCCATAAATCAGGTGATGCATAACTTGTATTATATCTTGAAAGCTGTAAGCCAGTATCATGATTAGCTTCAAATATACATCCCTCAATTATATTGTGGCTACCTGAAAGTAACATACCATTATCACCAGCACCATAGAATCTAATACCATTTACATACCAGTAATCAGCATCAAGTACCACGCCTCTATTAGAGCCAAGTTCTTCCATTGAAGAAAAATCAAAAATAACTTCACCATCATTAGAAGCTCTTAAAATCTTCATTGAACCCTTTAAACCGCTATTTGATTCTTCAATAAGAACTGTTTCATCAAATTTGTATCTTCCTGGCTTTACAATAATTGCCTGTCCAGGCTTTACAGTCTTTATAGCCTCAATTATCTTTTCAGATGAATCAACATAAATAGCATCAGTAAAATCACTATCCTTAGCAACAGCTAAACTTGTATATGCTCCTGAATATGTTGTATTGGCTTTATTATATTCATCATAAGGAATAACTTCCTTTTGTGAATGATCTGCATGTGTTTGAGCTTCTGTGCTTGACTCAGTCTTTGTTTCCTTTGTTGTTTCCTCAGCTTTTGTTGTTTCCTCTTGCTTTGTTGTTTCCTCAGGCTTTATTGTCTCATCTTCTTTTGAGCTTGTCTCAATTTCTTCACCTGTCACAAAAGCCATATAATAAATATTTAATGAATCGCCCTTTGTAATTTCTACATCACCTTTTTTAATATCTATAGTAAATATATTTCCCTTAGAGCTTATTTTTTGACCGTTAACTTTAATCTTTTTATCCTTATTGTTTGCATCACCTGATACAAGTGTTAATTTTCCATCTGCTGGAGCCTTAAATTTAATACTTGTACTTGATTCAATTTTAAGACATGTTGTAAGAGTTAAACCATTATAAGTTACACTACCCTTGTCCTTAGCCAAATTTCCTGTAATACTATAAAAATTACTGTTTAAACCATCAGTTGTAAAATTTTGAATATATTCAACATCAGAAACAGCAGTTGTTTCTTCACTAGCCTTTGTTGTAGCTTCTGTAGACTTTTGTGTGCTTGTTTCCTGTGGCTTTGTTTCATCTATAGCAGTTGTAGTTTCTTCCTGTGTTGGAACTGTTGTACTAGAAGATGTACCCTTAACTGACACAAGTTCTGTATTAGCATAAGCTGTTACTAATGCCTTTAATTCCTTATCAATTGTGTAACTTGCATCATCTGCTTCGCTAAATGTATGCTCAATTACACCACCACCTTGGCTACCAGCGTAAGCTGTAACAATACTTGGAACCACACTGGCATCATCAATTTTTTGTGGATCAACTCCTAAATCTTTACTAGTATCAAAATTATCATAAGAAGTGTTACCCTGTACTGTCTTATAAGAACTTGCTACTACTTCATTTCTATCACTAGCTAAATATGCATCAAAATCTGTAGAATTGCCATTCTCTGTATTAGCATAAATTACATTACCAGAATCAACCATAATATTATTAAATGCCTTAATAATACCACCATTTTCACCTGAGAATGTACCCTTAGGATCCTTTCCATCAGTACCCTGCTTTGAGCTAAGCATTGGATGATTTACTCCTCTAAAGTAGTTATTCTCAACAAAAGCTGAAGAACCAGTTGTTACACCAACACCATACTTTGAATTTCCATCATAGTAATTATCATAAAGATGAACTGACATTGTTCTAATTCTTGCCATTCTTGAATCTGCATGATCAAACCAGTTATGGTGATATGTAATGTAATTTGGTCCTGACTCAGACTTCATACCACAAAGTGAGCATTTACCTGAATCATAGAAGTGTACATAAGATACAGTAACAAACTGTGAATTACCCTTAATATCTATTGAGCCATCTCCCTTAGCCTGATCAGAATCTGATCCAGCCTGACCATAATATAAATCAAGGTTATGTAACCAAACATTTGCATTTTCAGTATCTAGTGAAATTCCATCATCCATGAAATTAAGAATTGAAAAATTTCTCATTTCCACATTAGCTGCATTTCTAAGTAAGAATCCGAAACCTGAAACAGATGCATCCTCGCCAACACCCTCAATAGTAATACCAAGTTCAGAATAAGCATTCTTACCCTTAATTTGAATACCTTCTTCCTTGCTACTAAAATGATCAATTGTATCAGCTGTAATATTACCAATAATTCTAATATCTAAAGGTCTTGTCTCGCATCCCTTTTGATAAGCATCAATAATTGACTGTAAACCTGTAAAAGTAGTCTTCTTACCCTTTTTATCTACTGTAATATCAGCTGTAACAGTCTTAGCTGTATCATCATAAACATAAAGAACAATTGCATCAGACTTTAATGAACCATCATCATTGTATGCACCAGATGCTGTCTTATATTTAGAATCCTTTGAAAAAGCAAATCCAGATCTGTCATATGCATCAACCTTAATAGCACCTGTCTTAGCAGCTTTTTCTTCTATCTCTTTATCAGCAACAACAGGTACAACCTTTAAATTATAATTACCTGCTGGTAAACCAAGAGCATCGACTCTCCAACCGTCTTTGTACTTTCTAATTAATTCGTTATCAATTCTTTTGTATTCATTATCATCTTGTGAATCTTTTTTAACATAAGCTACATATCCATCAACACCACTTACATCTCCCCATTTTGCATATGCTGACTCAAAATAGCCCCCTGTTAAATTGAATACAACTGCATTAACACTAGCTTTAGCAGTTGCAATAGATGCTGTTATAATAACTGATAAAGTCATAATAACAGACATAATAGCGGCAACTTTTCCCTTAGTTGCCTTTTTAGCAAACCATGACATAATTATCTCCTCCCAAAATATAATTATTTCTGTCTATAGATTTATTTGTGCACTTTTTATAACCTCCCGTGCACCATTAGGTTAATTTTAGCAATTATTAATAAAATATAACATAGTACTGTAATAGGTTATTAGTACTATTATTCCTTTAAGAGTACCAGTTTTTGTAATAAACCATACTTTTAGGGGCTATCAATATACCTTATTTTTTACTAATTACCCATTATATTTTTATGCAAGTTGCACAAGTAGTTTGTATTTAGTAAAAACAATCTATAAACTTTTTGTTAACAAATAAAAATGAGGGATAAAAAGTCATCCTTTTTATCCCTCTTTATTAGGAGAAGTAATTACTTATAAACTAAATTAATATGCATATGCATTTTCTACTTCTACATAATAAATATCTACTGCACCTGTTGTTGAAACAATTGAATATGTACCCTCACTTGGAACTGTTAAATTAACAGATACTAACTTATTAGCTGAAAGTGTTTTTGAAGATACCACATTTCCATTTGCATCAAGAACAGCTACTGTTTCTTTACTATTACCAGCTGTCTTAACATAAAGTCTAACCTTTGATGTATCAGCAGCCTTAAATTCAATACCACGGTAAGCATTAGTTCCCTTACCTGATAGGTTAATTAGCTTTGTAAAGTTTATTCCCTTATAATTAACAGATGTATTTTCTACACTAACTGCATTAGATGAGTTAGCAACAATCTTAAATCCATTCTTTGTTAAATTAGACTTAATTGTTGTAGCAGATAAATCGTTAGCATTTAATGTAATCTTTGTAGATTTTCCGTCTGTGTTAGCCTTTGTTGTTTCTTCCTTAGTTGGCTGTGTTTCTGGTGTTGTTGTTTGAGTTGTATTCTCTTCTTTTTTTGTTGTCTCTTCTGGTGCCTTTGTTTCAGGATCGTAATTTATACCCTTAGCACTTCCACCTACAGAGACTAAACTTGTCTTATAATTTGATAAAGCAGCCTTAAGTGCTGTATTTACTGTGTAGCTTTCATCATCTGCACTAGTAAATGTCCACTTAAAATCGCCACCATTAACTCTACCAGCATACTTAACTACTGCATTTTTAGCATCTTCTGGTGACTGTACTGTATATGAATACATAAGTGACTGATTAGTATCAAAATTGTTATATGTTGTAGAGCCCTGCTTTGTTTTAACGGATGATGAAATCTTCTCGTTTCTTGAAGCTGCTTCAGATACGTCAAAGCTCTGGCTATTTTGCTGATATGTAATGACGCCCTTACCGCCTACAATTGTGTTGCCATAAGACTTAATAAGACCACCATTTTCACCTGAGAATGTGGCATTAGCTGTACCATTAGCAATATCAGAGCCCTGCATTGAGCTTAGCATTGGATACTTACAATTTCTAAAGTAGTTATTCTCAACAAATACTGAACAACCCATTGTAGCACCTACGCCATACTTAGCATTTCCATCATAGTAGTTGTTGTAAATATGTACTGTACAAGTACGAATTCTTGGATGTCTACTATCTGAATGATCATACCAGTTATGATGATATGTAATATAATTTTCAGTTGATTCTGACTTCATGCCTTGAAGATTGCACTTACCATTGTCATAGAAATGGTTATATGAATGTGTAATATAGCTTGATGTCTTAGTATCAAGAGCACCATCACCCTTTACCTGATCTGCATCAGAACCAGCATCACCATAGAAGAAATCACAATTGTGAACCCATACGTGATCATCATTCTGCTGTAAACCAACATCATCGCCTTCTCCTGAATTACAGTTCATAAAACCTAGGTTTCTTACTTCAACATTAGAAGCATTAGCAATACGAAGACCCCAACCATCACATGTTGCATCTTCACCAACACCTTCAAATGTTACACCGCAAGCAAGTCTATTTGATGAACTTGAACCCTTAATTAAGATATCTCCATCCATCATGCTAGCAAAATCTGTAATCTGACCAACAAGACGAATATCAAGTGGACGAGAATCGTAACCCTTCTTGTATGCATCTAAGATAGCCTGTAAACCTGTAGCCTTTGTTGTAGCGCCCTTTGAGCTTGTTACAACGTCAAGAGAAACAGTATTCTTAGTATTTTCTGTAATATAAAGAACTACTGCATTAGACTTTAAAGTACCATTAGCATTGTAAGCACCATTAGCATTACCAGATACAAAAGCAAAACCAGAACGGTCATGTGCTGTAACTGTAAGTGATGATGTTGTAACTGACTTTGTCTGATTTGAGCCACTAGCCTCAATTTTTAAATTATAGTTACCTGGCTCTAAACCTAACACGTCTACTCTTACATAATTTCCATAGTGTCTAATTAATTCGTTATCAACCTTTACATAAGACTGATCCCCTGCACTTGCCTTCTTAACATAAACACTATATGAATCTGCTCCTGATACTGGATTCCATGTAGCATAAGCCGATTCAAGATAACCAGAACTAGTTATCAAGGTAATGTTCCCTATTGCAGCCTTAGCCTGTAATAGAGAAGTTGGAATTAAAATACTTAGCATCATTACCAATGCAAGTACCATAGCCCAGCACTTTGTGCTGATTGAATTCTTAGGTAGTTTCATAAATTTGCCTCCCATACATTTTGTTAATACTCTTGAATTCAATAAAAACAACAACAGGTTCATTCTAGCAATTTAAATTCACAAAAGATACTGTACTCCCATAGTATTTTAGTACCATATACATTTTATAGGTACTATTTTACAAAGAATAAATAATTCTAATGTATTATTTATGCAATTTATACTATACTTTAGCTCTATTAAGAACTATGAAGCCCAAAATCATAAATTTTCACTAATTAATTTACTGCATAAAAAAACATGGTGGGTTTTTCCTGCCCACCATGTCTTAGGTTTCCTTTAACGATTCTTTCCTGTCCCCGTTAATACAAACCTTTATGAATAACTCCTAAATATTCCGTACTGTATGGTTTTCCTTGCCATATTCCCCCAATACATTATATTTACGAGTTTATTCGACCCCATATATAGTTTTAAATTACATACATTATGTTTTGCTACACACTTGTTTGTAAATTATTCACAAATGAATTATACACAATAACTATTTTTTATGCAAGATGTATATTATTTTTCTTCGTTATTATTTTCAGTACAATCATTCTCATCATAATCAACAATACATCTTTCATAGCCATTAACCACCGTTGTATACTCATTTAATTTAAAGACCTGTGTAAAGCCTGTCATATAATTTTTATGAACATGACCATGAATAAAAAACTTAGGTTTATAGCGGTTTATAAGCTCATTAAAGACATCAAAGCCTGTATGTACATGATCTGGTCCATCATTAATGCCCTTTGCTGGCGAATGAGTCAAAAGTATATCTATTCCTTTATTTTTCTTTATAGACAGCCAGACCTTATTCACCCTTTTCTTCATCTGAGCTTCAGTATATTGGTTATCTCCTTTTTTATATCTAATAGAACCTCCAAGCCCAAGAATTCTAATACCTTTATAGACATAGACCTTATTTTCTATGCATATACACCCTTCAGGTGGAGTATCCTTATAGCAATCATCATGATTTCCTCTAACATAGAGAATAGGTACTTTAGAAAAAGTTGCCAAAAAAGAAAGATACTTAGGGTTTAAATCTCCGGCAGATAGTATAAGATCTATACCGTCTAGTTTCTCTTTTTTAAAATAGTCCCATAAATACTCAGATTCCACATCAGCAAGTACCAAAATTTTCATTTATTGACCTCTCTTTTTTATAATCTTTTCCTTAAGCCCTCTAGACAATTTTGCCTGAAATTCCTTATCCATTTTAATTACGCCTTGATTTGCAACCATTCGTTTTGCACTATCATTAAGACTTTCAACATCAGGGAAACTGCCCACTACATTATCAAGTAAATAATCCATAGAAATTATTTCTTCAGGAGTAAGAATATTGCCCTCTTTATTTCTAACACGTCCATTTTGGTCAATTAATTCTCCCTCAAAAATATTAAAGTCATTTTTTATAATTCTATCCATTAGGACGTTAACTAATTTCTTAGTAGTTTTTGGAATAGCATTAGATTCAATAATTTCTACAACGCCAGCAGAAAGTCCCCACCAGTAATTAAGTGCCTTAACGCTATTATCGTCCTCATCTTCTCTTTCCCAAGAACCGCTAATTATACTTTGAATTAGTTTCTCATAAAAAACACCCCAATGCCATATAGTCATAGCAAAATGTGCATTATAGCCCTCACCATTACAATACAAACCAAAATTTCTCTTTCCCTTAATCGGGGTAATCATATCCTGATCTGAAATACAGTGAACACCGTTATTAGCAAAATTAGCCTCCACGTCATTATCTTTAATTCCGCTCCATTCAACATAGACCTTAACCCTAGGGTTAACCATTCTAGCACCAAGGGCAAAAGCGTTAATGTTAGCAGTCACACCAAAAATAGGACAGTTAGCAACATATCCAATTCTTCCACTTTCAGCCATAGAACCAGCTATAATACCACTTAAAAACTTAGCTTCATACATTCTTGCATAGTATGTTCTAATATATTTATGTGGAATTTTAAGGGAACAATTTAGTATCTTAACTTTTGGATTTGCAATAGCCACCTTTAAGGAAGCAATGGTCATAGAAGGTGATGTTACAAAAATTATATCTACTCCATCCTTAACCATTTTTTTCATGCACTTCTCATCATTAACATCAGGAATAACATTATCCATAGTTATAGTCTCTATCTGGCTTCCAAAAGTCTCCTCAATATACTGTCTACCTAGTTCATGAGCATAGACCCAATCTGAATCACTAGGGCTTTTTTCATAAATAAAACCAACCTTTAATTTCTTAGTCTGTGTGCTACCAAACGGCAATAAATAACTAAGAATATTTTTTCTTGCCTTATTAGAAGGGGCAAGATTAAAATTAACTTCACTATTATCATCTAAAAGTTCAAACTCGGCCCAGGTTTTAGCCACATTTTTAGACATTTCTGATGGAATCATTTTAACCACGTTTTCATAACCATGAATATGGACAAATCTTAAAAAAGAATCTCCAATAGGATAATCAAATTCATTGCCACCACGTGCTAAATAAGCAACTTTAAAATTATAGTATGCCGAACACATATCTCTAACTGCTGATTCATTTAGAGCTTCATCCTTTTTTATGCCAGCAAGATTCATAAGAGAAATAAAGCTGCCTTCTTTGCTAAAGTAAATATCATTTATTTTAGTAGCTTTATAAAAATCCATAAATTCATAATATATTTTTACATTTACATTCTTAGGATCATATTTAGGTATTTTTCTTGTAACCTTGGCATTAACTGTAACAGCGCCAAAGTACTTAAGAACTGATACTCTTTTATTACCCTCAAGAACATAGAATTTATTCATATATTCGTAAACTTTAATAGGTTCCCTGATTCCTTCATTAACCTGGCTATCTGAGAGGGAAGCCCATTTAGCAGCAAATTCAGTTCCCCAATCAAGCAAAGGCATAAAGTTTTCTGCAAAAGCGTTAGTTCTAGCAGCCGTACAAGTACCAACCACTAGACTTAAAGGAATTTGGTCTTCCCCTAAATTTACTTCTCTATCTATTGTTTCCTCGTCTAAGAAATTCTCAAGAACAGGTAAATATGGAGACTTACCTCTATTCATAGCTGAATTATATGCCCTTTTTCCTAGTTTTAATGCGCTTGTATAATCTTGAACTGACATAAAAATTACCCCCGTTTTGTTAAAGTTTCTAACATATTCATTATAATACATATTTTATAAAAAGCCTATCAAGGCAAATCTTAATAAAGATTTACACATGATAGGCAAAAAATTTTACGCTGTCTTTTTATAACCATGAAGTAATGGCGACAATGGCTTATAAACAAGTACAGTTATAAGCACGGAAATAAGCCCCTTAACAAAAGTAAAAGGCACATTAAAAATTAGTAATGCTTCAAATAAATTATCAACTCCAGGCAAAATAGCCTTGTAAGCCCCGATTATAGCCTCCATAGGCATAAAGTTTGTGTAGAATGGATATACGATAAAGTAATTAGTTACTAAACTAAAGATTGCCATTGCAAATGCACCAATTACAGCACCATAAATAGCTACCTTTCTTGTCTTTTTTATCTTATAAATACATCCAGCCACTCCAACAAAGCAAGCACCAAGAAGGAAATTTGATAATTCTCCTACAAAGCCTGATGATGAATCAAGTAAGTGTAATAAATTCTTAATCAATTCGATCAATATTCCAGCAATTGGGCCATATGCAAAAGCACCAATAAGTGCTGGTAAATCAGATAAATCAAGCTTTATAAAACTTGGTATAAGCACAGGAATTGGAAATTCAAAAAACATTAATATAAAAGCAATACCAGAAAGCATACCAATGCCAACTAGTCTTACAGTATTAATTCTACTAAAACTATTATTTTTATCCATAACTTTACCTTTCTAAAATTTACTACCATAAAATTGTAATATTAAAGCAAGCTAGAAATCAAGCCTCTTTTTGAGAAAATTTATTAACAAACAATTAAATTGTATATAATTTAATTTAAAGTTATACAACCAGCTAAGAATGCAGCTCCATACATGCCTGCATCATTTCCTAAACTTGCCAATACAATCTTAGTATCTCTTGATGGATGAAAGGCGTCTTTTTTATAATAATCGCTTACAATATCAATCAAATAATCTCCTGCTTTTGAAACTCCACCACCTATTACATAAACTTCCGGATCAATAGCACAAGAAATGCAGGCAAGTCCCTTTGCTAGGTAAGATAGTGAATAATTAATAGCCTCTATACATTTTTTATCTCCTGCCTTGGCAAGGTCAAATACATCCTTAGCAGTTAAGTCTTCCCTAGCTGTAAGTTCCCTAGCTTTTCTTACAATACCTGTAGCAGATGCTACCTGTTCAAGGCAACCTCTCTTACCACAATTACACTGTCCCACATCTTCCTTTACAATTGGTAAATGTCCAATTTCACAAGCTGCACCATTAACACCATTAAGTGGCTTACCATCAATTATAATTCCACCACCTACGCCAGTACCTATTGTTACAAAGACCATGCTTTTGTAATTTTTTCCACTGCCCTTATAATATTCTCCAAGGGCTGCCATATTAGCATCATTACCAACCTTACTTGAAATTCCTGTTAGTTTTGTAAATTCTTTACTTACATTAACCACACCCCATCCAAGGTTTATACATTTATTAACCACTCCATCATCACTAACAGAACCAGGAACCCCAAGTCCTACACCAGCAATGTCTTCTTTTTTCAATCCAAATTCAAGATTATTTTTCTCTATATAATCAGCAATATCAGGCAATATATACTTGCCACACTCTTCCTTTCTTGTAGGAATTTCATTTACCTTTAGCAAATGTCCATTTTCTTCAAAAAGTCCACATTTAATAGTTGTTCCACCAATATCAATTCCGTAATAATACATACAATCTCCTTTTTAATTTTTACTAATATCAAGTATTTTTAAAGCTGTATATAAGACACAGGCATCCTTAAAGCTTCTTGGATTATAACCCGTGTTAGTTGCAATTCTATTAAGCTTATACTGCAAGGTATTCTTATGCATAAAAAGCTTATCGCAAGTGTTTTTAAGGGACATATCCTCTTCAAAATAAATTTTTAGAATTTCCCTATCTTCATCATTTATATTATCAACCGTTTTTTGTAGGAAGGTATTTCTTAATTCTAGTGGTACACGAGAAAGTAGAATCTCAATATCTAAATCAGAAAATCTAGAAATAGAGCCCTCTTTATTATTACAAAAAAGTGCAAGATTAGCTAATTTATAAGATTCACATTGTCTAGTAATAACTCTGCCATCCCCAATGCCAATCTTTAATATTTTCTTATTTCTGCTAGCTAGATTCTCTAGAATAAATATTTTTTTATCAAGCACTGACGAATCACTTATAATCAGGTATTCATTAGGATAATTAAAGGTATATATACTGCCTTCTAGTTGCTTAATAGTCTCCACAATATCTGTCTCAATCAGTGATAAATTAAGAGGATTATATCTGCTGCTTAGCTTTATTACAACAGTTGTAAAATCCTTCTCAAAATCAGAAATACCAGCACTTCTCATTACCTGCTTTAAAAAATCTATATTGATGTTGTCCTCATCAATAAGTGAATGAATAACATAATTTATCTGTGCTTTTTTATCGTGATTGTTAAGCTCTAATTCATGTTCTTTTACAAGTAAAAGCGTAATTCTTTGGGCCAAATATGCGTATTTTTGTACTTCCTTTGGTTCACCTGTAATACCAATAACAGCAACAGTTTCTCCATTGTGAATAATAGGCATATTAATACCTTTCCTTGTGCCTTGAAGCTTATTGTCATTATTAACAATAACAGTTTTACCAGTCATTGCCGCATTTTTTCCAGCTTCATGGTATGCTCCAACCCTTTCAGGATTAGTACTAGCACTAATATATCCGTCAACCTTTATAAAATTAATATCGTGATCACATATAGATTTAATAGCATCAACAATCTGTCCAGCTAACTGCTCTCTAATATCAATTTTCATATTGTCTCCAATCAATTTGTTATTTATAACAATTATAACACACTCTTATCCTATTTAAAATGTTACACCTAACATATTAAATAAGAAGTCATAATGTTAATATAATATCAGTCTTACAATTTAGTTAGGCTTTTAAAAAACTTGAGTGATAATTATCCCTTTAAAAACACTCAGGAAAGGACATTGTATGAAACTATTATTTGCTTCAGATTCATTTAAAGGTAGTCTTTCAAGTTCTAAGACAGTAGAACTTCTTTCAAAGGCTGCTAAAGACGTGTTTGAAGATGTAGAATTTTCAGGAGTTTCAGTAGCTGACGGCGGTGAAGGTACAACTGACTCAGTTATTGATGCTATGAACGGCGAGAAAATCTACGTTGAAGTACACGATCCATTAATGAATAAAATTAAGAGCTATTATGGTAAGTTCGGTAACAAGGCCGTTATTGAAATGGCTGCTGCTTCAGGTTTACCTCTTGTTAAGCAGGAGTTGCGTAATCCCCTTAATACAACAACTCTTGGTACTGGCGAAATGATTAAAGACGCTCTTGATAAAGGTTTTACAGACATCTCTATCGCAATCGGTGGTAGCGCAACAAACGACGGTGGTATCGGATGTGCTAAAGCCCTTGGAGTTAAATTTTTAGACAAGGATGGTAACGAAGTTGAAGGATTTGGTCGTGATTTAGATAAAATCGTTACTATTGACGCAACTAACATTGACTCCCGTCTTAAAGACACAAAAATCACAGTTATGTGTGATGTAACAAACCCTCTTTGCGGTGAAAATGGTGCCACATATACTTTCGGTCCACAGAAAGGTGCAACTAAAGAGATTCTTCCAATTCTTGAAAATGGCATGATTAATTACCGTGATTTAATTAAAAAAGAATTTAACATTGATGCTGACAAGATTCAGGGCGCTGGTGCTGCCGGCGGACTTGGAATTGCCTTAAAAGTATTTTTAAATGGCGAGATGAAATCAGGTATCGACACAGTACTTGATTTAATCCGTTTTGACGAAAGATTAGAAGGTGTAGACTTAGTCGTAACTGGCGAAGGTCGTACTGATTGGCAAAGTTGTTTCGGTAAGGTTATGCAGGGTGTTGGTAACCGTGCTAAGAAGAAGAATATTCCAGCAATTGGTTTATGCGGAAGTCTTGGTAAAGATGCCGAGAAAATCTTTGACGAAGGAATTATATCACTAATGACAACTGTTGATGCCCCAATGTCACTTGATGAAGCTATTGAGCGTTCTGAAGAACTCTACTACAAGGGTGCTGTTAGAATGTTTAGACTCATTAAAGCAGGTATGAGCATAGCAAAATAAACAAAAGAAAAACCCTTTTATATTTAAATTTAATGTACATATAAGTTTTTAGCTTAAAAACTAGGAGGTTTTTATTATGACTTACGATTTTAACACAATCGGCGCCCTTATAGGTCTTGCCATTGCAATCGTATTAATTATAAAAAAAGTTCATCCAGCATACAGCCTTATACTTGGCGCTTTAATTGGTGGACTTCTTGGCGGTGGTGGTTTAACTACTACTGTTGACACAATGGTTAAAGGTGCATCAGGCATGATGTCATCTGTTCTTAGAATTATGACTAGCGGTATTTTAGCTGGTGCATTAATTAAGACAGGTTCTGCTCAAAAAATTGCAGAAACAATTGTAAACAAATTAGGTGAAAAGCGTGCAGTTGCCGCTGTAAGTATTGCTACAATGATTATTTGTGCAGTAGGTGTATTTATTGATATTTCAGTTATTACAGTTGCTCCTATCGCCCTTGCAATTGGCAAAAAAGCCAATATTTCAAAAGAATCCCTTTTATTAGCTATGATAGGTGGCGGTAAAGCTGGTAATATTATTTCACCAAACCCAAATACTATTGCAGCTAGTGAAGCTTTCGGCGTTGACTTAACTTCACTTATGATTAAAAACGTTATTCCAGCACTTTGTGCTTTAGTAGTAACAATTATTTTAGCATCTCTTCTTTCTAAGAAGAAAAATGGTCTTGTGGTTGAAGATAGCGATATAGAAGTATCAGACGTTAGGTTACCAAACCTTCTTGCTGCTATATTAGGTCCTTTAGTAGTAATTATCCTTCTTGCCCTTAGACCAATTGCTGGCATTACAATTGATCCATTAATAGCACTTCCTATTGGTGGTTTAGTTTGTATATTAGTTACAAGTAACTTTAAGGATACAATTTCTATTACAGAATTTGGTTTATCTAAAGTTATTGGCGTATCTATTCTTTTAATAGGTACAGGTACAATTTCTGGTATTATTAAGGCTTCAGCATTACAGTACGATGTAATCAATCTCCTAGAAGTATTAAATATGCCAGCATTTGTATTAGCACCACTTTCTGGTATTTTAATGGCCGGTGCAACAGCAAGTACAACTTCAGGTGCTACAATTGCAGCACAGACATTTGCACCAACGCTTATTGCAAGTGGTGTTCCAGCATTAGCAGCAGCTGCTATGATTCATGCAGGTTCTACAGTTATTGATTCTCTTCCACATGGCTCATTCTTCCATGCCACAGGTGGTTCAGTATCAATGTCAATTAAATCAAGAATGAAGCTCATCCCTTATGAAGCTTTAGTTGGTTTAACAAGTACAATTGTAGCTATGCTAATGTACATCCTTATCGGTTAATTAACTATTAATTAACATACATTTTTTGTTTTCTCTTTAAATAAATATTAAAAATCCCCATAAAGGCACCAAAAACCAAACTACTTAACCTTTATGGGGATTTTTTTATTATTCTTTATTTTATATTCTAGTTTTATCTATATGTTAATCATTCGCTAATTAAATTAACTGTAGATCAATTTATCTCTACCAAGTTTTTTAGCTTTATAAAGATTATCATCTGCCTTTTTTATTATATCAGGTATTGATAAATTCGGATTATACTGAGCAACGCCAACTGAAATAGTACAACTAAAAGTCTTATCGACTTCACCTGTAGAAAATTTCACCTGTTTGATTTTAAGCCTAATAATTTCAAGAAGGTTTACAAATTCTTCAAGAGAAATATCAGGTTGAGCTACAATTAAGAATTCCTCACCACCCCATCTACCAGGAGTAACCCCCTCTGGAAGATTCTCGTTTAATATCTTACCAATAGTTTTTAAGACCTCATCACCCTTATCATGTCCATAAGAGTCATTAACCGACTTAAAATAATCTATATCTAGCATTGCCACGCAAAAATTTTGTTTATTAATTCTGCTATTCTCAATTTCAAGCAATACATCATTCATATAATATCTATTGCCAAGTCCAGTTAATTGGTCAAAATCTGCAATATTATGTAGCATCTTATATTTATATTCCATCTGTCTTATATAAACATTATTGTATGTGCCAATTGCTGCAAATACAAGTATTACGTTAACTATACATGTAGTCACAACTATTGCATCATCTTGCTTTGCTGTGTATGGCAATTGTACATATTTTGTTATGATATATAAACTAACAAATGCAACTAAACATATACACATAAAAAATATTGTAGAAGCCCTTCTTATGGCATCTGTTCTATCAGGTGCAACATATGCAAACAAATAAGAACAAAACATAGAAAAGAGCCAATACTGATAGCCACAATCCCAACCAAAAAACATAGTAGAGAATATCATATAAATCATAATCTCATAAACAATACTCTTAGCTAGGCGTATAAGTTTTACTCTAGTCTTGCATTCTTTAAATAGCTTATATAAAACCAAATAAAAACTAATACTTAAGCAATTAATAAAAGCCATAAATGTATATCCGTAAATAAGGTCGAATATCAAAAAGGCAATATGAAAAGACATTAACCCTAAGGATGTTTTTCCATACGTAATACTATCACTTTGTAAATCTTTCACTTTAAAGCTTAAGTCTTCAATCTTATTATCCATTGTATTCCCCACATTTTATAAATATATGCAAATCTATCTGATAAAAGCAAAACCTCCCAAATTATAATTTCAAAATTATAGTTTAATTATAACACAATTAAGTGCATTATTCTTTATTTTTAGATAGATAATAGCAAATAATAAATCTTATTAAATTAAAAAACATTCGATACGCAAAATTTAATCTTTATAATATGCATATCGAATGTTTTATTTATATTAATGTAAGCCAATAACTAAGCCAACTGTATGAATTATAAGTGCTATTAAATAAGCAACTACACATTGAAATAAAACCATAAATATGGCAGCCTTTCCACCTGATTCTCTCTTAATTGATGCAACAGCTGCAACACATGGAGTATATAAAAGACAGAATACAAGGAAGGTAAATGCAGTTAAGTTAGACATTTGACCTCTAACCCCTTCAATTCCTCCAAATAACACAGAAAGCATAGAAACAACACTTTCCTTAGCTAGGAAACCTGAAATAAGGGAAGTAACCATCTTCCAAGTACCAAATCCTAATGGAATAAAAATAGGTGCAATAAAACCAGCTACAATGGCTAATATACTATCTTCCTGATTAGTAACTAAATGGAAATATGGGTTAAAGTTTTGTAAAAACCAAACTACAATAGTACCAATAAAAATTACAGTAAAGGCACGCATAATAAAGTCCTTAGCCTTATCCCATAAAAGCATGACAACATTTTTAATACCTGGCATGCGGTAATTTGGAAGTTCCATAACAAAAGGTACTGCCTCACCCTTAAACACAGTATATTTACCAATTACAGCCACAACTATAGCCATAATAATTCCTATAAAATAAAGCATAACCATTACAAGCGCTGCCTTGCCTGGAAAAAATGCCGATGCAAAGAAGGCATAAATAGGCATCTTAGCACTACAACTCATAAAAGGTATAAGAAGCTGTGTCATCTTTCTATCTCTTTCTGATGGAAGAGTTCTTGTAGACATAACCGCAGGAACACTACAGCCAAAGCCAATAAGTAAAGGCACAATACTTCTACCTGAAAGACCAAGTTTTCTTAATATCTTATCCATAAAGAAGGCAACTCTTGCCATATAGCCACTGTCTTCTAGAATTGATAAGAAGAAGTATAATACCACAATAATAGGCACAAAACTAAGCACAGTACCAACACCTTCAAATATAGCATCAATAATAAGGGAATGAATAGGTGCTGCGACCCCTGCATTTGTAAGGATTACATCAACTTTATCAGTTATTATTTCAATTAGTTTTGCTAGTAATTCCTGAAGGCCTGCTCCAATTACATTAAAGGTTAAATAAAAAATCAAAGCCATAATTCCCACAAACACAGGAATAGCAGTCCACTTACCAGTAAAAATCTTATCTAATTTCTTACTTCTTTCATGTTCTTTGCTTTCCTTTGGCTTAATTACAGTTTCATGACAGACTCTTCTAATAAACCTAAATCGCATATCAGCAATAGCTGCTGCCCTATCAAGATTTCTCTCACTTTCCATCTGCGAAACAATTGAACCAATTGCTAATTTATCAGAACTATGTAAGTTTAGAGCCTCGATAACAAGTTTATCTCCTTCAATTAATTTACTAGCTGCAAATCGAGCAGGAATTCCACTTTTTTTAGAATGATCTTCAATTAAACTCATAATTGAATGAATTGCTCTATGAACTGCACCACCAAAGTCATCTTCACTACAAAAATCCTTACGTCCTGGTTTTTCGTTATATTTTGCAATGTGAATAGCATGCTTTATTAATTCCTCAATACCTTGATTTTTGGCAGCCGAAATAGGTACAACCGGAACCTGAATAAGTTCCTCTAGGAGGTTTATATTTACAGAGCCACCATTACCATTCATTTCATCCATCATATTAAGGGCAATAACAACAGGAACATCAAGTTCTAAAAGCTGCATAGTTAAATAGAGATTTCGCTCTATATTAGTAGCATCCACAATATTAATAATTGCAGATGGCTTTTCTTTTATAACAAATTCTCTAGATACAATTTCCTCGCTTGTATAAGGAGATAGAGAATAAATACCAGGTAAATCTACAACCTCTGTATTAGGATAGCCCTTAATCTGGCCACTTTTTCTATCTACAGTTACTCCCGGGAAATTACCAACATGTTGATTTGAACCTGTTAATCTATTAAAAAGCGTTGTCTTACCCGAATTTTGATTACCAACTAAGGCAAAGGTAAGTTTCTCATTTTTAGCCTTAACGCTTGTTTTTTCTTTATTATGATCCTTATTATCTTCATTAGCCTGAGATTTCTCACCTATAGCTGGATGGGAAATCTCTTTGTATTTACTATTAACTTTTCTTTTATGATTATCATCCTTATCCCTAACATTCTCAATTTCAATATTACTTGCATCAGCTAATCGAATTGATAATTCATAGTCTGTAACTAATAAAACCATAGGGTCGCCCAAAGGTGCATATTTAACCAATGTAATATCCGTACCTGGAATAAGTCCCATATCAAGGAAATGTTGACGAAGTGCTCCACTTCCTCCAACACTTTTAATTGTGGCCGTTTTACCTAACTGTAAATCTTGTAAATTCAAATGCCATTCCTCCTTTATAAAAAGCAGCCGCAAATTTACGGCTGCTTTTAATTGTGAACTATAAAGTTAACATAAGGAGTTTAGTTTTAATTCCTCATGTCAAAATTAATTAGATTCTATCACTAACCTTAGAATTAATATCTTCATATAACTTGTCATAAAGCTTCTTAATTTCATCAATAATATCATCCTTAGAAACCTTAAGAGAAACGCTCTTATCTCTTGTTGAAAGTTCGATTTCGCCATTTTTAAGTGCCTTAGGACCAACTGTTACACGGATTGGAGCACCAAGTAAGTCAGCATCAGCAAACATAGCACCAGCGCGAACATCTCTATCATCATAAAGTACATCAATTCCCATTGATTCTAACTTCTCATAGATTGCATCTGTTGTAGCCTTACATTCAGCATCATCAACTCTCATACAACAGATATGAACCTTCCAAGGAGCTACAGAAATTGGCCAAATTGGGCCATAGTCATCATGATGAGCTTCCATAATACAAGCTGCAGCACGGCCAATACCAATACCATAACAACCCATAATAGGAGTCTTCTCACTACCATCCTCAGCAGTATAAGTCATATTCATGCTATCTGTATACTTTGTACCAAGCTGGAAGATATTACCAGCTTCAATACCACGACTAATTCTAATCTTCTTCTTACCACAAACTGGGCAAATACCGCCATCCTGAATCTTAGAAACATCAACAAATTCAACATCGCCAATATCTCTCTTAATATTAAGGCCTGTATAGTGATAATCAACTTCATTAGCACCACAAACTAAATTCTCAATACCTTCAAGTGACTTATCATAAATAACTCTGCACTTATCTGTAATGTTATAAGGACCACAGAATCCAGCAACAAGACCACTATCAACTGTAACATCAGCTGGATGAATCTTCTCGTTAAGAAGATTTGTAAGCTTAGTTTCATTAACTTCGTAATCACCACGAGTAAATACTACAACATATTCATCTGTAGCATTAATCTGATACATAACAGCCTTACAAGATTCTTCAACCTTAGCATTAAGGAATTTACATACATCTTCAATTGTCTTGCAGTCAGGTGTATGAACCTTTTTAAGTTCAGCCATAGCTGTGCATCCACTGTTATCAACGATTGTATCAGCAGCTTCCATATTAGCTGAGAAACCACATTCATCACAAAGTACGATTGAATCTTCACCACAATCAGCAAGAAGCATATATTCATGTGATACACTACCACCAATCATACCTGAATCAGACTTAACAGCAATAACTTCAGGAAGTCCCATTCTCTGGAAAATTCTAAAGTAAGCATTAGTCATCTTATCATAATATTTTTCAAGGTCTTCTTGAGATGTATGGAATGAATATGCATCCTTCATTGTAAATTCTCTAACACGGATAAGACCTGCACGTGGTCTAGCCTCATCACGATACTTTGTCTGAATCTGATAAATAGAGAATGGATAGTTCTTATATGTACGACCATATTCTCTTGCAAGATGTACAGCAGCCTCTTCATGAGTCATACCAAGTACCATTGGTGTACCATTTCTATCATTAAATCTAAGAAGTTCGTCACCTACTGACTGATATCTTCCTGATTCTTCCCATAAAGAACCTGGTAATACAACAGGGAACATAACTTCCTGTGAATCAACAGCATCCATTTCCTGACGAATGATTTTTTCAATATTTTGTGTAACCTTCTTCATTGGTGTGTAAAGTGAAAAAATACCGTTAGATACCTGCTTTACATAACCACCTCTTACTGAAAATGCGTGACTATCAATTACGCAATCAGCTGGTCTTTCTTTAAATCTTACGCCTACTAATTTACTAACCTTCATATAATCCTCCATTTTCTAATACTTAGGGCATTCCTTATTCATTTATATATTAATAAGCAAATAAAAAACGCCCTAAGTACACTATCTTGTATACTTAGGACGAAATAAATTCCGCGTTACCACCTAAATTCAGGCCTTGCCTGCTCTCATTGTGAGCTATTACTCACTTGTCATTAACGGCGACCACCGTCAGAAGTTTCTAAGACTACAGTTTAATAAAAAACTAAGATTAGTTTTACCTTCTGCTGCTCACAGACTGGTTCATTAAGCAATTGTTTAAGCCTTGCACCAACCGGCTATTCTCTAGAAAATATCCACTTAACTACTATTTCTGCTCAACGCATTCTGTATCTATTTTAGCTACCTTTAACATGCAAAGTCAAGATTTTTTTTTAAATAACTCTTCTTTACTAAATGCGTCAAGATTGCTGTGCGAAATCACAGTTAACAAATTAGAACTTTATCTTAAAGTCCTTTTCTCCTTCAACTAAGTCAATCTTTTCCTTTGACATAGAATAAATTCTAATAACTCTGTCTCGCTTTAAGCATTCTACAAGCTCTGTAATCTTCTCATCTAAGCCTTGAATCTCCAAGCTAACAGAACCGTCGTACTCATTTTTTACAAATCCAGTAAGGCCGTACTCCTTAGCTAAATAGCTAGCTTTATACCTAAAGCCCACGCTTTGCACTCTTCCTGTAAAGAAAAAATGGTATCTGACCATCTCATCCATAAAAAACTCCCCCTAGTAAAATTTTTTCAAATTTATAAGCAGTCAAAAATCATACATTTTCTATGCATATATAGGAATTTTATTTAATTCGCATACCTATATTTATACTAGCATTTCCATTGATATCTGTATATATTGATTTAACTCAGTCGGAGTACAAGCTCCGACTGAGTTAAACGCTCCTTAAGGAAGTGCTCGCATTAGATGCGGCTTTGCCGCGGCTCGCACACGAGTAGTGATTTGCTACGCAAATAACTACAAGAAATGTATCACCAGGGAAAAATAAAGCTGGCGCCAGTTAGTGTTTATCCATATATAAATCTGGCGCCAAGGCTTATAAGTTATTATAAATTTATCTTAAGCATCCTTTGAATGTCTTTCACCAATCTGGAAATCATCAGCATGTTCAAACATATACTGAACTGTCATTGCATCAGAACCTGTAAGCTTCTTAAAATCGTCTGTGAATGTATCCATCTTACCTTCACGAATAGCCTGAGCAAATGTAACCATACCGTCAGACGAGAATGGAGCCTCAGAACCCTTCTTAAATACACCATCAGTTGTTCTTGGAACGCCCATAGCATCAAATACCTGATAATTTTCCTCATCAGTAAGTTCTTTGTAAGTAATATTATTACCAGTTACTTTGTTACCAATATTAATAAAATCAGTAATAGTCATAAGTTCTGGACCATTAATATCAAGTGTTGCATGGTCGTATTCATCGCCTCTAAATAATGCATAAGCAACTGCCTTAGCACAGTCCTTTCTTGAGATGTAAGCCATCTTGCCATCACCCTGGCTATTCTTTAAAACTCCATCACCCTTAACATATGTGAAATAGTTAGTAATCATAGCCTCTGCATACTGTGAATTACGAAGGAATATGTAGTCAAGACCAACTTCCTTTATGTAGTTTTCTGTATAAATATGATCCTTCTTCTCTACTGAAGGATTAGTTTCATCACCAGCATTTACAAGTGAAGTATAGATAATCTGCTTAACACCTGCTGCCTTAGCTGCATCAACAACATTCTTTTGAGCATTCTGTCTCTTAACACCAACGAATGGCATAGAGATAAGTGCAAGTCTATCAGCACCCTTAAATGCTTCCTCAAGTCCTTCGTAATTATTAAAGTTAGCCTGACGAGTTTCAATACCTTCTGCTGCAAACTTATCAAGAGCTTCTTTGCTATAGCCTACAAAAATCAAATCTTCCTTTTTAGCAAGAGTAAGTAACACTCTAGCAGCCTCAGATCCTAAATTTCCATCAACACCTGTTAATAATAACTTTGCCATAAAAACCTCCTTAAAATAAAACTTATATTGTTAACAAAGACTTACGTTACTAAATTTCTTTTTTTAGTATTTGCTTTGTTAATTAGTTTTTCACGATCATCAACTAACTTTATTATATCTTAAAAACTGGAAATAGAAAAGCACATAGGCTAAATCTATGTGCTTAATCCAATAATGGTCATTAAATATAATACATATCTTTTTGAAGAATTCTTGATAAAAATTTCTTAGTGCGTTCCTCCTTTGGCTTATAATAGACCTATTTAATTTTTATCATGAATTATAAGTTTTCCTTATCGCTCTTTTGCTACTGTAACCTGGCCCTTGCCATTTTCTTTTGAAGTATAAAGGGCACTATCTGCAAGTTTAAAATTCTCTTCTAGACTCTTGTGATTATTAATCTTAGCAATTCCACAACTAAAGCTTAGAGGCGACTTTGTTTCTAAATTATTTACCATGCATTGAAGCTCATCCATCATAATCTTAGACTCTGCAACATTGTGATAAATTATTCCAATAAATTCATCGCCACCCCACCTACATACAACACCGTCACCTGCTATAAGGTCCTTTAAATTAGAGGCCATCATACGAATAATTGTATTGCCATACATGTGACCATAAGTATCATTAAAGTGCTTAAAGTTATCAATATCTAATACAAATAAACAAGATTTTTTTTGATGAAACCTTTTCTTTCTTTTTTCTTGAAAAATCTCTCTAAATAATTTTGCATTAATAAGACCTGTTAATTCATCAATATTTTCATTAAAACGAGTTGCCCTATTAAGTCTTGATAGAAGAATTACACAGGCAATTGAAACCGCAAGGGTTGTACTTATCATGAAAACAAAACGACCATAGGTCTGCTCTAGCATAGATGCAACAAGTTCTTTTGTATTTTTTTGAACAATAATATTCCAGTTAAGATCTTTATTATGATAAACCGTTGTACATAAATAACCATCAGTCCAAGTTAAGCCTTGAATTCCAACATTTTTTAGAACGTCTTCTTCTGATATATTAAAGTTTGCGGCAGCATCACTAGCTGTCATATAAAAACCAGAACTACCAGTAAAGGAATTATGTGCATTCCCTTTATTAACAATTCCTGCATCAATACTAAGACTATCTGTAAGACCTCTTACTGATGCTTCAAAATCATCGATTTTATTTCCTACACCAACAACCCCAATGGTATTGCCATTTTTATCAACAACTAAACAATTTACAAAAAGAGTTACGCTATAATCATTTACCTCATCATGATCTATCTGAATATCATATTCTTGATTTAGATTTAGAAAATTAAAATACCAGGCATCAAATTCGCTATCCCTTGAAACCACCTTATTAAGGCCATCATTATAATAATAATTATAGGTCTTATTAGATACAAAAAATACCACATCATAGTTGTACTTTAATTGATATGTCTTTAAATATTCATAAAGCTCATTGGCATGGGCACTTTCTGTATCTTCATTTTCTTCCTCGCACCATCTAAGAAGAAAAATGTCATTTGCCATCATTTGAGATACTACTCGTTGTTCTGTAGACATATTTGTAATCTGCGAATTTAAATCCATTGCAGTTAAATTCACATCGTTAGTAGCCTGCTCAATTGCTAATTTTTTAAAATAAGTGCTTTCGTTAAATTGTATTCCCGCAAATATAGCAAACACCACTATAATTATTAAAGCACCACATATTATAAATCTGTGTTTTTTAAACATTCTCTCCACCAATTTTTATTTTTCAAAAGCAATATGTTTAACCAAAAAATGTCTATTATCTATTCTCTACTTTTGTAAAAGTTTCCTTTCCTCTCTTACATTATAAGTTTACTTTGGCACAGTGGCAATAATATTTTTACTATATACTATTTAAGAATTCCTTAATATCTTTGCAAAATTCTCTTGGTTCAGCATAGTGAACATCATGACCACAATCCTTTATAACATACATTTTTTTCAATGGTGAATTAACTGCTTCATAATATTTAGAAACACTATCTATCGGACAAACAAAGTCCTGCTCTCCAGAAATAAAACACACAGGCATTGAATAATCCGGTCTATCATAGGCATTAAAAGCCAAGGTATATTCAAAAAGTTCATGATTTAATAAGACATATTTTTGTGTATCAGTCATCTGCTTCATAAACCATTTTAAATCTAATATTCCTGCAGAAGGTGAAAAAAGTGCTCGTCCAAACTGGTCTGCTTTTTTAGTTACAGGATGATATTTATCAGTTTCCTGTCTTAGGGCAATTAATGACATAATTCCCGGTTCCTTACAATAGTTTCCATAAGCTTTTTCAAGGTCTTTTGTATCCATATTAGATTCTTTAGCCTTTTTTAATGCATCTTCATAACTGTAAAGATCTCCATCTTCTATAGAAATAAACTGGCCAACGCCAATGTATGCCTTTACTAAATCTCCATGGCTATTAGCATAAACACTGCCAAGAACTGTGCCATAAGAATGTCCCATAATTATTACACTATCTTGATTTAATTTATCACATACATATTTTACTAACGCATCTAAATCCTCTAAGGACTGCCTAAAAGTTACAGTCTTATTTAACGGGTCAGCCTTGGCATTTTTATAATAAGTTCTGCCACAACCTCTCTGATCCCAAGAAACAACAGTATATTCATCAGTAAGATAATCCGTAAAGCAGTAATTCATGTAGCTATCAGCGCCTCCTGGGCCGCCATGAAGATAGATAATTACTGGATTATTTCTATTTTCTCCCTTAATTGTTACAAATTGCTTTTGTCCATTTAATTCAATATAAGATGATTCGTTTACCCCATGCTTATACATGCTTTTGTGATGCAAATAGTTGCAAGCCCTTATCACCACAATAAATAAAATTCCAAGTATTATAAACGCAGCAATAAGAATTGCAACTATTTTTAGTATTTTTTTAACTATCCTCATCTTTTTTTAAAACTCCTCACCCAATATATCTTTAATACGCATCATGCGTTTATCTAGGACATGATAAACCGGTTTTAATTCCCATGGAAGCCCCATTATATAGTCCCTGTCATTAGTAGTTAGAAGCTCTATTTTTCTTAAAAAACCTTCCCTGTCCTTATATATTCTTTTGCCAAAATCAATTAGAATATATTCTCTTTCGGGACGCTTTATTTTTTTAGTTACCTGCCTAAAGCTTGTACGTCCATATGAATCCTGTTCCTTTATGTATTGAACTTCTTCAACAATAGTATTTCCATCAGGCTTTTCATATGTTAAAATTCCTTTTTGTAAAAAATGTTCCCACATAACCTTTCCGATATGTTCTAAACTTGTGGGATAATCAAGTTTTTCTTTAATCTGTCTAGCATTATAACCCCTATCTGCAAGGTGCCTAATAGCCCCATCAGATGCCACTTCTCTAGAAAATCTAGCAAGTGCTTGTATAAAATACGATTTATTATTTTTTCCTTGATTATTCATTTCCTAACACCTTTTTTTATTACTTTTATTATCAATCTAATTATATAAAAAAATGGTGAAAAATCCAAATAATTCTAACTTATACTAACCAATTAAAGTCTTAATATCATCCTCTACATTTGTAATTCCTGCGATTCCAAAATTGTCCACTAGGACTTTTGCCACGTTTGGTGAGAGGAAAGCTGGAAGTGTTGGACCTAAGTGGATATTTTTTACTCCAAGGTAAAGTAAGGCAAGGAGGACAATTACAGCCTTTTGCTCATACCATGAGATGTTATAGACGATTGGTAGGTCGTTAACATCATCAAGAGCAAATATTTCCTTTAACTTAAGTGCAATAAGTACTAATGAATATGAGTCGTTACACTGACCTGCATCTAGGACTCTTGGAATTCCAGCAATATCGCCTAAATCAAGCTTATTGTACTTGTATTTTGCACAACCTGCTGTAAGAATCACTGCATCCTTTGGAAGTGCCTTGGCAAAATCAGTATAATAGCTTCTAGACTTAGCTCGACCATCGCAACCTGCCATTACAACAAACTTCTTTATAGCACCTGATTTTACTGCATCGACTACTTTATCTGCCAATGCAAATACCTGCTCATGTGCAAAACCACCAGTGATTGTACCTGTCTCAATTTCAGTTGGAGCAGGACAGTTTTTAGCCATTTCAATTATCTCTTTAAAATCCTTTGTTTCTGTGTATTTTCCATCAATATGCTTACAGCCAGGATAACCTGCAGCACCAGTTGTAAATAATCTATCCTTATATGATGGGGCAGGTGGAACAATACAGTTAGTTGTCATAAGAATAGGGCCGTTAAAGCTCTCAAATTCTTCCCTTTGTTTCCACCAGGCATTACCGTAATTTCCAGCAAAATTGTCGTATTTTTTAAAGAAAGGATAATAGTGGGCTGGAAGCATCTCAGAGTGAGTATACACATCTACGCCTGTTCCCTTAGTTTGCTCTAAAAGCATCTCCAAATCCTTAAGATCATGACCTGAAATTAGGATAGCTGGATTTTTTCTAACACCAATATTAACCTTTGTAATCTCAGGATTTCCATAAGTTTTAGTATTAGCCTCATCAAGAAGCGCCATTCCACAAACACCGTATTTTCCTGTCTCTAAAGTAAGGGCAACTAAATCATCAACTGTAAGGCTATCATCAAGTGTTGCTGCAAGAGCTTTTTGTAAAAATGCGTCAATCTCTGCATTATCCTTTAAAAGTGCATTAGCATGCTTTGAATATGCTGCAAGCCCCTTAAGACCATATGTTATAAGTTCTCTTAAAGAACGAATATCCTCATTTTTAGTTGAAAGAACTCCCACCATCTTAGCCTTAGCGTCAAATTCTGATTTTTCACCATTCCAATGGGCAGCTTCTGATAATTTGGCCCTAGCATCTAAACTTAATTGACTTAAAAGCTCTTCCTTAACCATAAGGGTCTTTATAACTCTCTTCATAATAGCATCATAATCGAAATTTGCGTTTGTAATTGTAATAAATAAATTCACAGAAACTAAGTGATTTACATCCTCACTTACTTCCTTACCTTCATTTCGAAGAGCTGTAGTTACCTCAGAAATTCCCTTTGTAACATATACGAGCAAATCCTGTAAATTAGCCACTTCCGGCTTCTTACCACAGACACCTACCTTAGTACAACCAGAACAAGCTGCTGTTTCCTGACATTGATAACAAAACATTGTATTTTCCATAATCTAACTCCTTTGCATTTAATTTATGCATGAATTATAAAGCAAAAAAATTTAGCAAATAGTTGCAAATGCAACTTGATTTTTTATATTATTAAATAAGCTATTAATGGAGGAAAAATTATGAATAAAGAAATCGATTATAGCAAAATAAAGCTTTTTGATAATATCAATAAAGAGAACCTAGATAAACTCCTTTATTGCATCCGCTCCTTCAAAAAGGAATTTAAAAAAGATGAGATTATTTACATGGAAAGCGACAACATTCCATACGTAGGAATTGTGCTTTATGGTTGCGTTCACATGATTAAAGAGGACATTTGGGGCAACAGCTCCCTATTTACCTTTTATAAAGCAGGAGAATTATTTGGAGAGAGCTTCGCTGTACAAAAAAACATGTCTTCATCTGTGCTTTTTAAGGCCTCTAAAGATACCAAGATTTTGTTTCTTGCAGCATCCAATATTATTCACACCTGCCCAAACTCTTGTTATTTTCATGCTCAAATAGCCACCAACCTTTTTAGGCTTCTTGGTGAAAAAAACGAAAAGTTCATCAACAAAATCGAGATTCTTTCTAAAAATAGCATTAGAGAAAAACTTCTTGCCTATATCTCACAACTAGCCAAAGAACAGCACCAAACAAGGCTTATCTCTCCCCTTACAAGAGTTGCCCTTGCAGAGTACCTATCCGTTAATCGAAGCGCCATGATCAGGGAACTTTCAAAGATGAAGGCAGAAGGAATAATAGATATTGATAACAAAAGTTTCATAATAAAAAGCACCACAGACTATCTCTAGTCTAGCAACTAAATGTTTCTTAAATTGTCCAAATCCGGCAACTAAATGTTTCTTGAATTGCCCAAATCAAGAGAAAAGTCTGGAAAAAGATTAGATTTCTTGATTTGAGAAAGTTCAATATTTTTACAACTAATCCAAATCAAATAAAAAAGCCTCAAAAAGGCAACAAATTCTTGCCTTTTCAAGGTTTTATAAAACTAGAATTGCCTATATGCGTAAAATAAGAGTGAAAAAGATGAAAAACACAGAAGAAATTTTGAGATTTGTTGCCCTACAGAGGAATTTTTCCTTCATATGGGCAATAGCAGCCCAAATAGCGATAAATCCCAAATAACGCAAATAAAAGCTTTACCACAATAAAATTCTCTATATGCATAAATCACCGTTTTTCCTGAATTCAGCACCTACTGCTGCTCTCACTGCCTTTACATTCCAAAAAAATACTGTGAAAAACTATTTGTCATAAAAATAAGAGTGAAAATCAAAGCTCCTAAAATCAAGAGAACAATTCTTTTAGTCTTATTTTTTACAGGACTATTTACATAAATCTTATTTCTATTAATTATATTATATATAGCATTGATAACAATAACACAAAAAGCAGCTATCATAATGCTATAGAAAATGCTTTCATAAAGGGCAAATGCTTTATAAGCCCCAATTGGAATGTAATCTTCTATAAATGCATATAGATATAATAATCCTGACAAAGCATAAATTAAACAAGCAATCCTAGCAATTGGATAAAGCGACTTATTGCGACGCAACTCCGCCTCAGAAATCTCGCAAGAATCCGATGAAAGCCAATTTTTTAACTTATATAAAATCTCCGGCTGATAATTAGCACTCATAAGCTCAAGGGCCTGTCTTGTAATCTCCCTATTTTTAAGCAAGGCACCATTAATAGCAAGGGCCATCAAAACATTATTTTTGACCAAACCTGGCTTTTTTACATTTTTATATAAACTATAATAATTGAGGTTAAACTTCTCTTCTTCCGGCAATTTTTCTAGCTCTTTTTGTAATTTTGTTTCGTAAATAATTATACATGAGCTTGCTATAATAAAAGCCGTAACAGCGATTATAACTAGCATTAAATTATCAGTCTTCACAAGTAAATGTGTAAGAATTATAAAAACAATAAAAAGTATTAATATCGACTTATATTTTTTTAGCTTTGTTATCCTTTTAGCCATAATGACTCCAGGGCTGTCAGGCCTGTATTCATCAATATTTACGTTGCTGTCATTAAAAATATTCTCCATATTTTTCCTCTTTCCTTTGTGCATGTCTCTTTTTGTAAAGCGGACATTCGGAATCCGCTTCGCTACTTCCTCGTGAACGCAGTGGCACTTTGTGCCACTTGTCAGAAGGGGCTTTAACCCCTTCTGACACTAGTAAGCTTTATACCCCCGCTTAAAGCTTACGCTTTTGAAGCGGGGGATTGCTTACACTGCGTTCAATTTATAAGCACGCCTTTATTATACTCTCAATAATTAGAATAATCACGCTAAAAATTAACAAATTCAAACTAAATCTGCTCTTTGAAAAGCAAACTCTAAAGCTAAAGCCCCTTTTCTTCGGGTACAAGAGCTTTACAGGCCTGTAATTTAGCAAGTCTAGCCCTATGTGGGAAAGATATCCAACAAGAAAGAAGCCTGCTACTAGCGGATTTATTAGTAATATTGAAAATGTAAACAAAGCCATTCCCATAAAGGAATGACTGAAAGTTCTGTGATCCGTTTTATTTGAAAATGCGCAAAGACCGATAAACAGTGCAAACCCAATAATGGTGCTAATTAGAAAGGCTATGTAGCTCCAACTTATTGTACTCTTGGCTGCTGTGCTAGATATCAGACTCATAAAAGATGTTAGTTTTAAACAAACAAAAATTTCCGGCATACAAACAAGCCCGGCAAGCACTGGCACTATGGCCAGTATAGCCGAGATTCCCATAATGATATATTTTGTTTCCTTCTTACCAGTTCCATCAATATCAATATCCGGAATTATAGCGCCTATGCTAGTGGCGCAAAGCCCAAGAACCGTGATTTCCGTCGGTGCCGCCAAAGTTAATGTAAGTCCTAGGCAAGCGCCAACTGCAAGGTGAGTATTGGTTTGCATATGGATACTCCTACCATTAATTTACAAATTATTTGTTGTAACTCTCCTAGTTGTTGTCAACCTACTATCTGAACTATTTTCTCTTCCAAATTTTACCTACTTTCTTATAAATGCTTTATCTTTTTCTGAAATTTCTTCATCTGAAACAAAACGCTCCACGCTCATATGAAGGTCGTATTTTTCACGAAGGGCGGCGATAGTTGCCATCATTGGCGAAGCATGATGAATATCAATAGCCTCCTGGCTCTCCCAACTATCTATTAAAAGCACAGTCTCTGGATCATCAAAAGATGTGTAATATTCATATCTTAAGTTGCCGGCCTCGTTTCTAATAGCCTCAACTGTACCAGAACTGATCATTTCCTTTGCAAATGCAGTGGCTGCACCATTTTCTCCCTTGTACCTTAAATTTACTGTAATACTCATACTCTACCTCCTTACACCTATCCTACTTATTCATCTTTGCGCAATCTCCAACCTTATCACCAGTCACAAAATATTCATAAGTTGGGAATTCAAAAAGTACTGGCTTAAATAGGTGATAATCAATTTTTCCTGCTTCATTAAGAATTGACTCATCTGCATAAGTTGCTAAAATTTTTCCAATGAAGTTATCAAAGCCCTCAAGCTCGTAATTGTGGTCCATTTCACATTCAATAGAAATCTTAGCTGCATTGATTAGCGGAGCTCCATTTTCACCAATTGTAAAATCAAAAGCCTCAGACTTATCTTCCTTGTTTCCACTAACTACGCCCATTCTATCAGCTTCTTTTAGCCACGACTCATCTACTACATTTACAGAAAACATCTTATTATCACGAATACCTTTGTTAGTATAATGAGCGCTAACCATAGAAACCATTAAATGGCTATGTGCCACTGTGCCTGCGTGGGCAACTAACGTCCAATTTGGCTTACCTTCTACCATTGAACCTACTACAATAACTGGTGCTGGATATAATGCTAACTGTGCTCCTATATTTTTCTTCATAATTTTACTCCTATTCTAATAATAATCTTAAAAATGTATAAATCAACTCATAATTTGTATCTTAATTATTCCATCTTCTTTTCCCACATTCTTACAAGGTCAAAATCCAAGCTATCTGCTAGATTCTCTAAATCCTTAATATCATCCTCTGATAAGGAAATATTCATAGCCTTTAAGACATCATCTACATGTTCAACTTTAGTTACTCCAATAATAGGTAATGTACCCTTTGCAATTGCCCAAGCAACTGGAATCTGTGCAGGAGATACATCATATTTATCTGATAAAACTCTTAATTTCTCATTTATAATTTCAAGCTTATCAAGTACCGGATTATAGATTCTAGCTCTATCAGAATTAGCAGGCATTGGATGACTCTTATTATATTTTCCAGAAAGTGCTCCCTGCTCTAAAACCATGTATGAGAAGAAATAAATATCATTTTCTCTACAAAAATCAAGAATTCCTGAATCCTCAGATGATCTGTTAATTAAACTGTAATGATTCTGAACCGCACCAAGTCTTAGGCCATGCTCCTTTAAAATCTTATCAGCTTCTTTTATCTCAGATAAATTGTGATTAGAAACGCCAATAATTGGAGCATCTAAATCGCCCTCAAAATACTGGGCAATCTCTGTAATCCACTTAATTCTATCTACAGTATTATGTAACCAGAAAACATCCATCTTATCAATGCCAAGATTGTTATATTCAATCTCTAACATATCCTTAACTGCAGTCTTTGAAGAATAATTAGCAGCCTGTGGTGTGAATTTATCTGAAATAACATAAGAATTCTTATCAAGACCTTTTAAAAAATGTCCCAAGGTCTTCTCAGAAGTTCCCATTCCATATACATATGCTGTATCCCAAAGATTAAGTCCGTTCTCCATAGCTCTGTCAAAAATCGGCTTAAGGCTATTAATACTTAATTCATCTCCAAAAGTACCATCATTACCCCAAGCCCATGCACCAAGTGCGATCTTAGCTAATTTTGTCTCTTTCATATTAGCTCCTTTCTTAAATGTATGGCAAATGTTTTTGTTGACACCGTGTCAACCACAATTTAAATATACAACTTGACTGACACCGTGTCAACTATTTTTTTTAAAAAAAAAATTTTTTTCTAAATCACCTTCGGTATTACCACTTCTCCTTTCGACTAAAAAAATAGAGGTAAGCTAAAATTAACTTACCTCTGGTTTTCCAGTCAGCACTGCTGCTAACTATCTTAAGCTATCTATAATCTGACTAGTTGTCATCTCTAATTCTTTTAGAAGTTCCTCTGGATTATAACGATCATAGAATTCCTTCTTTAATCCATAATTCTTAACCTTCATATCACTAGTTCCATAATATGATGCTATCTTTTGGCCAAAGCCGCCTTCTATAATACCATCTTCTAATGTAATAACAAGTGAATGTTCCTTTTTAAGTTCTTCTAACATCTCCTCATCAAGTCCTGAAGCAAAACGAGGATTTATAAGTGTTGGTGTGTAACCAAACTTTGCATTAATTTCCTTTGCTAATTCTTCACCACGTTGATAGAAATCTCCAAGGGCAATAATAGCAGTCTTTTCACCCTTTTGTTCCATCTTAAACTTATTAATATCTGAAAAATCTACATCTGCACTACGATGGCTAACTTCATTACCTGGAATAAGGATCATTACAGGATGTTGTCTCTGGTTTGTTGACCATTCTAGCATATTCAAATATTCCTCTGCCGATGTTGGTGCAAGTACCACAAGATTTGGAATGTTAGAAAATGCAGAAAGTCCAAAAATTCCTAAATGAGTCACATCTGTTAGGCCATCAAATGAAGAATAATTCATTACCATTGTTACAGGGTTATTATTAATACATAAATCCTGTGAAATCTGATCATATGATCTTTGAATGAATGTCATATTTGTAACTAATAATGGCTTTGCTCCATTTTTTGCAGCGCCAGATGCAATTGCAACAGCTGCTTCTTCAGCAATTCCAACATCTAGGTATTGATCTTTAAGTTCTAATCTTTGCTCTCTAGATAAACCAATTGCTCCAGGCATGGCAGGTGTTATAACAAAGAAATCCTTATCTTTCTTAGCTTTATCCATAATGAAATCAACTGTCATTTCTGTATAAGACTTAACATCTCCAAAGTCAATTGTAGGCTTTCCTGTCTCTCTATCAAATGGCATAGTCCAATGCCAATTTTCCTTATTTTTTTCAGCAAGTTCATATCCCTTACCTTTTTGAGTATGAATATGTACTACAATAGGATGCTTGCAATCTTTAACCTTTTTAAAGACTTCAATCATCTTTGAGATGTCATTTCCATCTTCTTCATAAATGTAATCAAGTCCATAAGCTTTAAAAATGTTATTGCTAGACTTTCCATTTGAAATACGAAGTTCTTTAAGATTTTCATACATTCCACCATGATTTTCTGCGATAGCCATTTCATTATCATTAACAACAATAATAAAATTAGAATCCATCTCTCCAGCAACATTAAGAGCTTCCATAGCCTCTCCGCCTGAAAGAGAACCATCACCAATAACTGCGATTACATTTTCATTATCATGCTTTAAATCACGAGCTTTTGCTAAACCTAGGGCAAGAGCTATTGAAGTTGAAGTATGACCTACATTAAAGAAGTCATGTTCACTTTCTTCTGGATTAGTATAGCCTGAATCTTCAAAAAAATGTTCATCATCAATATATCCATTTCTACGTCCTGTTAGCATCTTATGAGGATAACTCTGATGGGAAACGTCAAATACAAACTTATCCTTTGGGGAATTAAAAACATAATGCATTGCAATTGTTGCTTCTACCATACCAAAGTTTGGGCCAAAGTGACCTCCTATCTTAGTAAGTCTATTAAAAAGTGCTTCACGCATTTCATTTGCTAATAATTTTAATTCATCCTGTGAAAGTTTCTTAACGTCATAAGGACCATCTATTTTCTTTAATAATTCGTACATTTGATTCCTTTCTTAAAGCAAATATATATCTACTTTATCCAATTTTTTAGTTCTTTGTAGATTGTATAAGACATATTCACTACTTCTTATATTTATCAGCTGATAAAAGTATAATAACACTTAGAGTTAACTCTAAGTCAAATATAATTTATAATTTTTCCAAAAAAATTTTTCAGCTAGAAATGATCTTGTTTTAAACCGACTGAGTTAAAAAAGACGACACAAAGTAAATTTTTGTGTCGTCTTTTCTTTAATATTCATCCAAAAAATTATGGCGAATACCATTTTGTTTATATTCAATTACTGTATCAATATTAACATTTTCAACGCTTCTAAAGATATTAGCTTCTACAAATGGATTTGTTTCCTTTAGTTTTGCAATAAGCTTCTTAGTATCTAAACGCTTTGATGATGTTGTACCATCCACATGACATGTTGTACATGTATCTGTAAAATGACAGGCACATTGTAAGAAATGTAAGTCATTATAATCTCTCCAGGAACAAATATCCTTTTCTCTAATTAGATAAAGCGGTCTAATTAGCTCCATTCCCTCAAAATTAGTACTATGAAGCTTTGGCATCATAGTTTGAATCTGACCACCATGAAGCATACCCATAAGAATTGTCTCAATTACATCATCATAGTGATGACCAAGGGCAATCTTATTGCAACCCAATTCCTTAGCCTTACTATATAAATGGCCACGTCTCATTCTAGCGCAAAGATAACATGGGCTTTTGTCAATATTATCAACTGTATCAAAGATATCACTTTCAAAAATAGTAATAGGAATTCCAAGGGCTTTTGCATTGCTCTCGATTAATGCACGATTTTCCTCATTATAGCCTGGATCCATAACTAAAAAAGTAAGTTTGAAACTTTTTTGTTTATGTCTTTGTATTTCCTGGAATAGCTTTGCCATAAGCATTGAGTCTTTACCGCCAGAAATACATACTGCAATATGATCTCCATCTTCAATAAGCTGATAGTTTTTACAAGCTTTAGCAAAAGGAGAGAATAACTGTTTATGATACTTTTTTCTAATGCTTTCCTCTGCCTTCTTTGTTTTAGCTTTTATATCACTATCGCTTTTAACTTTGCTTCTAACATAACCTACATAACCTTCTGCAAGGCTATAACATTCTCTATTAGCTAAACATCCAATTGAATCATCAATATCACGTGACATTCTTCCAATTTCACAATAGAATACAAGCTTCTTTGATTTATCAATCTTGTCTATCTTATCAGTATCTAATAAATCACCGATTTCAATATGTAATGCTCCATCTATCATTCCATAAGCAATTAAACCATCATCTCTAATATCGATTAATTCATAAGAATCCCTATCTAATTTATTCAATTCTTCTCTTGTAATTTCTTCCATAAATAATCCTTTTCATTCTAATCAGTTTA
>Ga0247611_10001530_pt1 | contig 40724 bp, 38 predicted proteins | sample 177DNAGHGhighgp2_FD_192422 | JGI IMG/M metagenome (GOLD analysis project Ga0247611, IMG submission 192422) | Sheep rumen microbial communities from Palmerston North, Manawatu-Wanganui, New Zealand - 1770 DNA GHGhigh gp2 | ecosystem: Host-associated > Mammals > Digestive system > Stomach > Rumen... | reverse complement strand
GCATAGAAGTAGCCTGTGGTGCCTACGCGGCTACCACCGCAGAGCAGCTTGGCTCCCTGCTTGATGGCGCGATTCACCTTCTCGGTGACGCTCTCCAGGGCACGGGCCTCCACCAGCGGACCCATGTCGACGCTCTCGTCGGCGCAGGGGTCGCCCACCTTCACGGCCTTCATCTTCTCGACGAGGATCTTCGTGAACTCGGCCTTCACCTCTTTCTGCACATAGACGCGCTCGGCGTTGTTGCAGATCTGACCGTTGTTGCCGATACGGCTGTCGACGATCCACTGGGCGGCGCGCTCCAGGTCGGCATCCTTGCAGACGATGGCGGGTGCCTTGCCGCCGAGCTCCAGCGATACCTTCGTGATGTTCTTCGAGGCGGCGGCCATGATGCTCTCGCCGGCAGAGACGGAACCCGTCACGGAGACGATGTCGATCTTCGGAGAGCCGGCCATCTCGTTGCCGATGACGGAGCCCTTACCTGTGACGATGTTGATGACGCCTGCGGGCAGACCTGTCTCAGCCACTACTTTGGCGAACTCGGTACAGTTCTCAGGTGTGAGCTGTGAGGGCTTTATGACGATGGTACAGCCTGCGATCAGCGCTGCACCGGCCTTGCGGGCGATGAGGAAGAACGGGAAGTTCCAGGGCAGGATGCCGGCCACGACGCCGATGGGCTTCTTCGTGAGCAGGATGGTCTCGTTGGGACGGTCGCTGGGGATGATCTCACCCTCGATGTGGCGGGCGAAGGTGGCCATGTACTCAAAGTAGGCGATGGTGGCGCCCACCTCGATAGAGGCCCATGTGCGGGTCTTTCCCTGTTCGCGCATGATGATCTCGGTGAACTCCTTCTCGCGCTTCTTGATGCCCTCGGCCATCTTCAGCAGATAGCCTGCACGCTCGATGGCGGGAGTCTTGGCCCACGCCTTCTGGGCGGCACGGGCGGCATCGAGGGCGCGGTTCACGTCTTCAATGGTTCCTTCCGGCTGGCGGGAGATGACTTCCTCGGTAGAGGGGTTCAACACTGCAATCCATTGGCCGTTCGAGCTCTCGCAGAACTGGCCGTTGATGTACATTTTTAAGTCTTTCATAAATGTTGTTTTGTTTTAAAAAGTAGATGAGTATGGTTTATTTGTCAGCAAAGTTAGCGAAAAAAAAGCGAGACTGCAAGAAGCAGTCCCGTTTTTTAATGATTTTTGTGTTTTGACCTTTCGCCTTAGAACTTGTGCGAAGCCAGCATCTTGGAGGGATCGAGGGCCTCGTCGAGCTTCTCCTGCGTCATCAGTCCCTTTTCGAGCACGATGTCGTAGACCGAGCGATTCGTCTCGAGGGCTTCCTTGGCCACCTTCGTCGAGGTCTTGTAGCCGATGTAAGGATTCAGGGCGGTGACAATGCCGATGGAGTTCTTCACCATCTCCAGACAACGCTCCTTGTTGACGGTGATGCCCAGCACGCACTCCTCGGTGAGCGTCTCGATGGCGTTCTTCAGCCAGATGAGGCTCTCGAAGAGAGACTCTGTAATCACAGGCTCCATCACATTGAGCTGCAGCTGACCAGCCTCGGCGGCGAAGCTCACGCAGGTGTCATTGCCGATGACCTTGAAACATACCTGGTTGACCACCTCGGGGATGACGGGGTTCACCTTGCCAGGCATAATCGAAGAACCAGGAGCCTTTGGCGGCAGGTTGATCTCGTTGAGACCGCAACGGGGACCAGAAGCCATCAGACGGAGGTCGTTGCAGATCTTCGACAGCTTCACGGCCAGACGCTTCAGGGCTGAAGAGTAGCTGACGTAAGCACCTGTATCGGGCGTGGCCTCTACGAGGTCGGCAGCCGAGACGAAGGCTTCTCCCGTGAGTTTTGACAGGTTGGCGGCGCAGAGCTTGGCGAAGCCGGGGACGGCGTTCAGACCCGTGCCGATGGCGGTGCCACCCATGTTGATCTCGTGGAGCAGTTTCACGTTGCGCTCGAGGTTCAGGATCTCTTCCTCGAGGTTGTTGGCATAGGCATTGAACTCCTGTCCGCTGGTCATGGGTACTGCGTCCTGCAACTGGGTGCGCCCCATCTTAATGCAGTCCTTGAACTCGTCGCCCTTGTAGCGGAAGGCGCTGATAAGGCCCGTGAGGGCGGCAATCAGCGACTTGTTCATGCGGATGAGCGCCAGGCGGATGCTCGTAGGATAGACGTCGTTGGTGGACTGTCCGCAGTTGCAGTGGTCGTTGGGATAGCAATACTGGTAGTCGCCCTTATCGTGACCCATGATCTCAAGGGCACGGTTGGCAATCACCTCGTTGGCGTTCATGTTCACCGAGGTGCCTGCACCGCCCTGCATCATGTCGATGGGGAAGTTGTCGTGGAACTTGCCGTCGATGAGCTCACGGCAGGCCTGTGAGATGGCGCCTGCGATCTCGTCGTTGATGACGCCGAGGGTGTGGTTGGTCTCGACAGCTGCCAGCTTGACGTAGGCGATGGCGATGATGAAGTCGTGATACATCGACATCGTCTTGCGGGAGATGTGATAGTTGTTGATGCCGCGCTGGGTCTGTACGCCGTATAACGCATCGGCGGGGACTTTAAGTTCGCCTAAAAGGTCGGACTCTACTCTGAATTTCTGTTCTGACATAATAATATTGTTTTAATTTTTAATTTTCAATTTTCAATCTTCAATCTTCAATCTTTTAGAACATCGGCAGCTGCCAGATGTAGCCGAGGGAGAGACGATTGGTGCTGTAGTCATCGACACCGAAGACCTTGGCACGATCCGTGTAGGTGTAGTGACGGCCTACATAGGTGAGGAAGAAGTGCAGGTTGCTGTTCTTGATGGGATAGTACTCCACGCCTGCGAGATAACCTAAGGCCGTGCGATACTTGCCCTTCTCGATGGAGCCGTTGGCCTTGGAGAAACCCTCGTTCTCGAACATGCCCTTGACGAAGACATTCCATTGCGGGGTGAAACGGTACTGGGCCTTCATGACGAATGAGAGGTACTCGGCGTCGTTGCGATGGCCGCCATGCTTGTTGGGCCCCACGATGCCGGAGACGATGCCCTCGCGGTCGATGCCCTCACGCATGTACATCACATCGAAGAAGGCGTCGAAATTGTCGATGGTCACCTCGTTGCCCAGGGCGATGTAATGGCTCTGATACCCATCGGCCTGACTCATCAGCGAGTAGCTCCAACGAGTATGGAACACGCTGCCGAAATTGCCGTTCCAGTTGACGGTGTAGAGCAGGGGCACCTTCGACTGTTCATAGCCCTCGCCATACATGTCGCTCATGCTGGCACTACGGCTGTCGAGTATCTGCAGTTGCAGCTGGTGGTCGGGGTTAAGCTGGAACTGGAAGTTGGCACCCGTGAGGAAGTTGCTCATGTAGTCGACCATGTCGGAGTATTCGTAGATCTCGATGGGGTTGAGGTCGAACTCGATACCACCGTAGGCAGCGCATTGCTTACCGAGGAACATGGAGAAGTTGTCGCTGGCCTTGACGCCGATGCCTGCCACATCGATAGACGATGAGGGCATGTTGTCGATACCGTCGGGAGCAGGCGAGTTGTTACGGTTCAGACGCTGGCGCCAGCGGAAGGAGAACGTGTCGTTGATGTTTCCCTTGGCCTCGATACGAAGCTGGCGCATGTTGAACTTGGCATTTTGGAATTCCCCGTCGTTGTTGTTGATGTCGAAACTGTTGTTCATGTTCAGCAGGAAATGGAAGTTGTCCTGCTTCTTCTCAATCTTCGTCACTTTCTCGAACAGGGATTCCTCTCCTGCCGATGCGTCCTTATCCTGCTGAGCCATCATTGCTGTCGGCACAAAGAGCAGGGCTAATAAGATGATCTTTTTCATAATCGTTTGTTTTGGTTAATACTTCTTGAAGTACTCTTGAATCTGCTTCCAGTCACGAGTCTTGGTCAGGGCGAGCATCAGCAGCACACGGGCCTTCTGGGGATTGAGCGTCAGAGATGCCACGAACTCATACTTCTCGTCGTCGACCTCACCATTCAGACAGGTGGGACCCGTCGGGCAGCGGCTGGAGCGCACCACGTTGATACCCTTCTGACGAGCCTTCAGGGCTACATCGAACACGTCGGTATAGAAGTTTCCGTCGCCTACACCAGCCAGTACGATGCCGTCGAACTTGGCGTCGATGAAGGCCTGGAAGGGCAGGGGAGAGCAGTTGGCATATCCGTAGACGATACCCACCTGCGGGAGCTTCTCCATGCCTGTCACGTCGAACTCACTCTTCGTGGTGTGGATATTGTCGATGGAGCGGTTGTAGATGGCCTCACCGTTGTAGACATAACCCACCTTGCCGTAGTTGGCGCTCTGGAAGGTTGCCACGTCGGTGGTGTGCATCTTAATCACGTCCTTGGCGTCGAGCAGTATGTTGTTCATGCAGCACATTACACCACGGCCTTTCGAAGCGGGACTGGCGGCAGCAGCCACACCGGCATAGAGGTTACCGGGACCGTCGGCACTGATGGCTGTGGAGGAACGCATGGAGCCCACGAGGATCACGGGTTTGTCGCTCTTCACCGTGAGGTTCAGGAAGTAGGCGGTCTCTTCCATCGTGTCGGTTCCGTGGGTGACGACCACACCGTCGTAGCCTTCCTCATTGAGCAGTTGGTTGATGCGCTGGGCGAGTTTCAGCCATACCTGGTCGTTCATGTCCTGAGAACCGATGTTCACGAGCTGTTCGCCGCTGATGTCAGCGAGATAGAGCATCTGGGGAACGGCGTCGATGAGGGTCTGTACGCCCACCTGTCCTGCTGTGTAGGCAGAAGAAGTGGCAGAAGCGCTCACTCCTGCGATGGTGCCGCCAGTGGCGATGATACGGATCTTTGGTTTAGCTACGATGTTCACTGAAACCAACAGTGCTAAAAGCACCAATACACTACGCATTGTCTTCATAATTGTTTGAGTTTAAATTGTTAGTAATGAAGTGATTTAATATAAGAATGTAATAATCAGATATCCGATACCGATGCTGACAAAGGTGGTGATGAAGCCAGACAACTGGAACGAGTGGTTGAGCACATATTTGCCGATGCGCGTCGTACCCGTGGTGTCGAAGTTGATGGCAGCCACCTCCGTCGGATAGTTGGGGATGAAGAAATAGCCATTCACGGCAGGGAACATGGCTACGAGTGCCAGCGGCGAGATGCCCAGTCCGATGCCCAAGGGGAAGAGGGTTCGCACGGTGGCTGCCTGCGAGAAGAGCATGATGCTCATGATGAACAGGGCCACGGAGAAGAGGAATGGATACTGTGTCACGACCTCGGCGATGTGGCTCTTGAAGAACTCGATGTTGCCGTTGAAGAACGTGTCGCCCATCCATGCGATACCGAAGATGCTGATCATAGCATTCATACCGGCTCCGAAGATATTGCCGCTGACGGCCTTCTTCACGTTGGCCTTGCCGACAATCAGGATCAGGGCAGCAATCGACATCATCAGGATCTCGATCGTCTCAGGCATCGAGAGGGTCTTGGTGACGCCATCCACCTCGAAGGAAGGTCGCAGGGACGGAGCACTGCCGAAGACCACCACCAGCACGACACCCAAGAGGAATGCCAGCACGGCGCGCTTGGCGTGGGGCGCAGGCTTCTGCGTCATCTGTTCCAAGACCTTGGCTTCTGCTTCTGGATTGATGAGGCCTTCCTTGACGCGACGCTGATACTCAGGGTCATCTTCCAGCTCCTTGCCCACACGGTTCTGTACGAACGATGACACGAGGATGGCAATCAACGAGGCGGGGATGCACACCAGCAGGATGTCCTTCAGCTCGATGCCCTGACCGCCTAAGAGGTCGGTACTGATGACGGCAGCCGTAGCAGCCGACATAGGAGAGCCGGTGATACCCAGCGAGGCGGCAATTGTGGCCACCGTCATCGGGCGCTCAGGACGGATTTTTGAGTTCTTCGCAATCTCGGAGATAATCGGCAGCAGCGAGTAAGAGGTGTGGGCCGTGCCTGCCACGAGACAGAAGAGCCAGGTGGTCAGCGGACCATAATAAGTGATGTGCGTGGGATGCTTGCGCAGGAATTTCGCAGCGAGGCCAACGAGGTAGTCGAGACCGCCTGCAGCCTGAAGTGCAGCTGTGGCAGTGATCACCGAGGCAATGATCAGCATCACATCGATGGGCACCTTACCCGGATGCATGCCGAAGATAAACACGAGGATAAAGACACCTACCATACCGTAGATACCCAGTCCGATGCCTCCGACTCGGGCACCGATGAAAATCAGTGCGAGGACGATGACTAGTTGAATCAGTACCAAAAATGTAACCATGTAATATTGTTTAGGAGTAGATTAAATAATATTCGGCAAATATACAAAAAAAAAGCGAAACTTCATGAGGAAATCTCGCTTTTAACTTCAATTTAACGTATGGGCCTATTTGAAGAGCTCGTCGAGGAAGATGTAGAAGGCGGGATCCTCGCCGATGATGGTCTTCACGATCTTACCGTCGGGGCCGACGATGATCTTCGTGGGGAAGCCCTGTATCTCATATTGTTCGAGCACCTTCGAGTCTCCGCGTGGGTTGTAGACGTGCAGCCAGGGCAGCTCGTATTTCTCCACAGCGGCCTTCCACTTGGCCTCTGGGTCGTTGCAGTCGATGCCGAGGATCTCGAACTTGCCGGCATACTTCTGGTAGTACTCCTTCATCTGCGGGATGCCCTTGATGCACCAGCCGCACCAGGAACCCCAGAAGTCGAGGATGACATACTTGCCGCGCAGGCTGGAGAGGGTGAGGGGCTTGCCGTTGAGGTCGTTGAGGGTGAAATCGGGGGCCTCGATGCCGTCGGCTTCCACAGCAACCGTCTCCTGACTATTGTCTACTGCCTCCATGCTACTGTCTGCTTGTTTCTTACTGTTGTCGGCGCAGCCGCTCATAGCGACTACAGCCAGCATCATGCTTAAGAGAATCTTCTTCATATACGGTTTGTCTTAGTTTGTTTAAAATGATGACGCTGCAAAGATACGAAAATATCCTCACGTGTGCAATGTTTTTTGGGAAAAATAACTATTTCCCCAGGAACTTGGTGTTCAGATAGTTGTTGAAGGCCTCGCGGTAGTTGTCGCCGATGGGCAGGTAGGTGTCGGCATCCAGGATGACGCGGTTCTTGTTCACCTCCTGGATTTTCTTCAGGTTGATGATGTAGGAACGGTGGATGCGCATGAAGTGGGGTGGGAGGTATTCTTCCATCTTCTTCATCGAGAGCAGGGTGATAACGGGCTTCTGGCCTTCGAGGTAGATTTTCAAGTATTCGCTCATGCCCTCGATGTAGCGGATGTCGCTCACGGCAAGCTTCACTACGCGGTAGTCGGTCTTCACGAAGATGGTATCGTCTTCCGGCGTTTCGTTGCTCGCGGCTGCGGGCAACGAAAGCCTATCTTTCAGACGGTTGGCGGCGCGGCGGAACTCATCGAGGCCGAAGGGCTTGAGCAGGTAGTCGACGGCATCGACCTTGAAGCCCTCGACAGCATACTCGGAGTAGGCGGTCGTGAAGACGATGAGCGGCGGTACCGAGAGCGACTTCACGAAATCCATACCGTTGAGGTCGGGCATGTTGATGTCGCAGAAGACGGCATCGACGGACTCACGGTTGAGGAGTTCCTTGGCCTCGAGGGCGCTCTGGCACTCGGCGACGAGCTCCAGAAAAGGAATCTTGCGGATGTATGCGACGAGCTGTTGCAGAGCCAGGGGCTCGTCGTCGATGGCTAATACTCTGATCATAGTGGAATCTTTAAGATGACGGTATAAGTGTCGGACTGGTCGCTGATGTCGAGCGAGTAGCTGTTGCCGTAGATGAGGTCGAGGCGTTGCTTGACGTTCTGCAGGCCCACGCCGCCGTGTTTGTCTTCTTCCTTGGGGATGCGGCTGTTGCTGCAGGTGAAAGAGAGCTGGGAGCCGACCTCAATCTTGATGTCGATGAACGACTCCTGCTGGTAGCTGACACCGTGCTTGAAGGCGTTCTCGACGAAGGTGATGAAGAGCAGTGGCGGAATCTCGCTGTTGGGGACGGCCTCGGGGGTGTCGACGGTGATGCGCACCTTGTCGGTGTAGCGCAGCTTCATCAGCTTGATATAGTTATGGAGGAAGGCAATCTCACGGTCGAGTGGCACGCGCTGCTTGTTGCCCTCATAGAGCACGAAGCGCATCATCTTCGACAGCTCGAGAATGGTGGTCTTGGCCTTCTCGGGGTCGATATCCACGAGGGCGTGGATGTTGTTCAGCGTGTTCATGAAGAAGTGGGGGTTGATCTGGTATTTCAGATACTCCAGCTGCTGTTCGAGGTTTTGCTTCTCCAGCCGTTTCATCTTCTCGCGGTCTCCCCGCTGACGGAAGTAGAGCTTGATGGCAAGGTTCATGCCGAGCATCAGGATGAGGATGATGATGGCGATGATGTCGTGCTGGCCGAAGATCAGCGGGGGATGATTCTCGACTTTGGGACCCTTTCGGTCGAAACCGCCCTTGGGACCTTTGCCGTCGAAGTCACGTTTGGGGCCCGGATTATCGAAATTGCCTTTCGGCTCCTGATCGTTGAAATCGAATGGCGGAAGCTCGTCGGGCTGGAATTCACCGTCTGGCTTAAATCCCTCGTCGGGGGGTAGGGGAAGGTGTTCTCCTTCAGGCAACTTGTTCATCCGTTCCATCCGCTGCTCAATCCTGTGGCGTCGTATCTCCCTGAAGTCGGGACGATGGTTGCACTCGTAGGTCTGGAACAGAATGATGAGTGCCAGACAACTGCCTATGTAGAGCCACTTGCGCTGGCGGTAGATGAGCTGTGGGGCGAAAAGGTGGTTGTGGATGAGGAAGACAATGAAGAAAGGCAGATACTCCTTCCACACCGTCAGTATCTCGCTCCAGTCGAACGTAATGTCGGTATTGGCTGTGCGGATGGCCAAACTAATCACGGGCGCCATGAGCAGCATCGCCCACATCGCCAGATAAATCAGCGTCTCTTGCCGGTGTTCCTTCTTGAATGACATACCAATCATTTTTATTCGACGTGCAAAGATAGTTATTTTGCATAAACGGGGCAAATCCGTTCAACGAATGCCCCGTTTTATTCAGTGAACCCCATCATGGGGGATTATTTGACGGCTATCTTCCTTGTCCTGTCGCCCTCTTTCACGATGTAGATGCCGCGAGGCAGCACGGCGCTGTTTGGCATGCGGCGACCACTCAGGTCATAATAGGACGGACGATCCTGTGATGGGCTGATGACGAGATCGTTGATGGCTGTATCGTTTTCCTTGACATTCGTGGTGTCGAAGTCCTGCTTGCCTGTACCAGAATACTGAATGGTGCCAGCGACCTTGATGCAGTAGGCACCGACATTCTTGATGCTCAGCGTACCGCCTGTCATATAGAAGATGCCGCTGTTCTCGTCCTCGTGGTCCTTGATGGTGCCCGTCACCGTGGTGTCCTTCAGCTCCACCTGGATGCCGTCGTCCTCCACATCGCTGATATTCAGCACACCGCTGGTCATCAGGAAGTACTGCTTACAGTGGATGCCGTCTTTCTTGGCTCCGGTGATGTTCAGCGTGCAGTTCTTCACCTCCACATATTCCTTACTGAAAACGGCGTGATTGAACTTGCTGCTGATGTTCAGCGTGCCTTTGCCGGCAAACTCCGTGTGGCCCTTGCAGTGGAAACAGCCTTTCGAGGTGCTGTCGGCCACGCCGTCGCTCAGGGTGTTTACCGTGTTGGGTGACATGCTCACCTTGATGCGCTTGCCGTCCTTGATGTGTACGGCCGAACTGTCAGGATTGGCCAGTGTCAGCCCGTCGAGCTTCAACGTTGCTTTGTAGTCGCCGATGAAGTAGAACTCACCGTTGTCAGTCTGTCCTTTCAGCGAGTAGATAATCTCACCTGTGGTCTTGTCGCTGACAGTCTCTGCCTGTATGAGCTTGACGTGCGATGATTCACCGCTCGGACAGCTCACGTAGCCGGAAAGTTCGTTGGGAATAGTGACGGTGGCCTTTGTTCCGTCGTAAACGACGGTCACGGTGTAAGTCTTAGTTGAGTTTGCAGCACTGGCAGCCATGCTCAAGAGTACAGCTGCCAGTGCTAAAAGATGATGTTTCATGAATGATGTCAATGTTCAATATTCAATCTTCAATGTTCAATGAACATTAAAGTCCCAGTGCGTCCTTTGCCTTGTTGGCGGCAGCATCGACAGCCTCGCCGGCCTGTTCCTTAGCTGCATCCTTGATCTCCTCAGCCTTCTCGGCGGCAGCGTCCTGGACATCCTCAACGGCACCCTCGACGGCATCACCAGCAGCACCGACGGCAGAATTCAATCCACTGACGATGGCGTCGGCAGGAGCAGCAGTCAGAGCGGTAATAGCTGCATTCAGAGTCTCATTCTCACCAGCGAAAGCCTTGATCTTGTCGGCGTTCTCCTTCAGGAACTCCTGAACCTTTGTGATATACTCCTTGGCAATCTCAGGGTCCAGTTCGGCAGCCTTTGCCTTGATGGCATCGATCACAGTCTGCAACTTGCCGGCATCAGCGCCGTCGATGGCAGCCTGCAACTGGGAAGTGGCGTCACCCACAACTTCCTCAATGTTCACACCCTCAGCCTCTGCGGGAGCCTGAGCTTGTTTGTTCGTACACGAAGCGAAACCGATGGCGATCATAGCCACCACTGCAAATAAAACCTTTTTCATAATGCTTTCTTTTAAATTAAACGAAATGGTCTTGATTTTCGGCAACAAAATTACACCTTTTTTGAATAAGTTGTCACATATGAAGTTGTTTTTTAGCTTTTTTAGTAATTTTGCGCCCTGTTTTCAGAGTCAACAAGAGAATATGACAACGACATTAACATTTCGACCGAAGCTTTTTTCGGTACTTAAGCATTACGACCGTCGGCAGTTTACCACTGACCTGCTGGCAGGTATCATTGTGGGCATCGTAGCCCTTCCGTTGGCTATTGCCTTCGGTATCGCGTCAGGTGTGACGCCGGAGAAAGGTATTATTACCGCCATCGTGGCTGGTCTCATCATCTCCGTACTCGGAGGCTCAAAGGTGCAGATCGGAGGTCCTACGGGCGCGTTCATTATTATTATTTATGGGATTATACAGCAATATGGTTTTGAGGGCCTGACCATTGCCACACTCATGGCGGGTGTCTTCCTCATCATGTTCGGACTGCTCCATCTGGGTACGATCATCAAGTATATCCCATACCCCATTGTCGTGGGCTTTACCAGTGGTATCGCACTGACTATTTTCACCACGCAGATTAAGGATCTGTTGGGATTGTCGATGGCCATCGTTCCATCCGACTTTATTGAGAAGTGGATGGCCTATTTCGAAAGTTTCTGTACGATTGACTGGTGGAGTGCCGGCGTCGGCATTGGCTCTGTGGCCGTCATCGCCTTATGGCCGAAGATAGCCCGCTATAATAATGTACTGAAGAAGCTGCCTGGCTCGCTGATTGCCATCATTCTCATGACGGTTGCTGCCTTGTTGCTAAAACAGTATGTGGGTGTGACCACTATCGAGACTATCGGCGACCGCTTCTCCATCACCGCTACATTGCCTGGCGCACAGGTGCCTGATCTCTCGTGGGACGTCATTAAGGGGCTCGTTTCACCGGCTATCACCATCGCAATCCTGGGGGCCATCGAGTCGCTGCTATCTGCCACTGTCGCCGATGGTGTCATAGGCGACCGTCATTGTTCTAATACAGAATTGATCGCCCAGGGAGTGGCCAATCTGGCATCACCCATTTTCGGCGGTATTCCCGCTACGGGTGCCATTGCCCGTACGATGACCAATATCAACAACGGTGGCCGCACGCCTGTCGCAGGTATCGTCCACGCCGCAGTGCTCCTGCTTATCTTCCTGTTCCTCATGCCGCTGGCACAGTATATCCCTATGGCCTGTCTGGCTGGTGTGCTTGTCATCGTCAGCTACAATATGAGTGGATGGCGCTCGTTCACAAGCATTCTGAAGAATCCCAAGAGTGACGTTATCGTGCTTTGGGTGACGTTCCTGCTGACTGTTATCTTCGACCTCACCGTCGCCATCGAGGTAGGATTGCTCTGTGCTTGTCTGCTCTTCATGCGCCGTATGGCTGAGACCACAGACGTGAAGGTCATCTCGCAGGAGATCAATCCTGAGGAAGAGGAAAGTGACTTCCAATTGGGCAACCTTGAACACCTCACCATCCCCGAGGGTGTGGAGGTCTACGAGATCAACGGTCCATACTTCTTCGGGGCCGGCAACCGTTTCGAAGAGATCATGGGAGCTCTGCGCCATCAGCGCCAGATGCCCCGAGTGCGTATCATTCGTATGAGAAAAGTGCCGTTTGTCGATTCAACGGGTATCCACAACCTCACGAACCTCTGCCTGATGTCGCAGCGTGAGGGAATCCAAGTGGTGCTCTCGGGTGTGAATCCTACTGTTCAGGCTGTCCTTCACAAGGCTGGCTTCGATAAAATGCTTGGTGAGGAGAATATCTGCTCTCACATCAATCTCGCCTTGGAGCGTGCCCGTGAGATTGCTTGTGTGGCATAAATGAAATAGATATGAGTGTGGAATATATGTCTCAGGAGGGCTACGACAAGCTCGTGGCAGAACTCCGCCAGATGGAGAGTGTGGAATTACCTCAAGTAAGGGATGCCATCGCGGAGGCTCGCGACAAGGGAGATCTCAGTGAGAATTTCGAGTATCATGCCGCTAAGCGCGAGCAAGCCCGTTTGTTGGGTAGGATTCGTTTCAAACAGCGGATCCTGGCTAATGCGCGGGTCATCGATACGTCACGTCTCGGCGCTGACAGCGTTCAGCTGCTCAGCTGCGTGGAAATGACCAATCTCACGACCAATAGCCGGATGACCTATACGATAGCCAGTCCACACGAGGCAGATCTGAGGGCGGGGAAAATCTCCATCAAGTCGCCTATTGCACAGGCTCTGCTGAACAAGAAGGTCGGCGATGTCGTAGAGGTGCGCGTACCTGCTGGTCTGGTGAAACTCCGTATTGAAAGCATAAGCAAAAGCTAAATACATTTAAAACAACTCGTAAAAGTGTGAATTATTCGTTTTTTTTCTTTACTTTTGTAGCGATAATTCTGCACATTATGAAAAAGTTGTTTTCTGTTTTGTTCATGGTGCTCGTGGCTTCAGCGGCCTGGGCACAGGGAAGTGCGGCCATTGACGAGTTGAAGACTGACCCCCGTAAGGCATACGGCACAGACTATCCGTATCAGTTTGTCAACCCTCAGCTGACGAAGGCTCCGAAAGGCTACAAACCGTTCTATATCAGCCATTACGGCCGTCATGGTTCTCGATATTATTGGAATGCGATGCTCTATCAGGAACTAGCCAATCTGCTGTCGAAGGCGCATGAGCGTGGTCAGCTGACGAAGGAGGGCGAGGCTTTTTACGAGAAGTTCATGGCTGCGAAGGAAGAACTGCAGACGGGTGTGAGTGAGCTTTCTGATCTCGGATGGGAGCAGCATCAGTATATCGCCCGGACGATGTATAACAACTTCCCTGAGGTGTTCAAGAAGGGGGGCAATGTATTGGCGATTTCGTCACTTACGGGCCGTTGTGTGCTCAGCATGTCGTCGTTCTGTCAGGAACTTGTACAGTGTAACCCGAAGATTGAGATCCGTGAACAGTCATCACGCTTTACCCTCGACGGCGTGGTACCCAGTGATCGTCAGAATCCCGTGAAGCACAGCTTCCCCAAGGCTACACCGCGATGGGAACAGAACCGTGATAAATTTCCAACCGATGAGTCGTTGCGTGATAAGATTGTCAAGCGCACATTCACCAGTACTGATTCATTGCCAGGTAACCTTCATCACATCGGTAGCAACCTGATCAACCTTTATACGTCGCTACCGAGTATCGGACATGAAGGGATGATGGCCGGACTTGTCACCGATGAGGAAATCGCAGCCCAATGGGAACAGTCGAACCTCGGCTCCTATTCCTGGGTGTTCGGACCTCAATATGAGATGATTCCTATTCTGGAGGATATCATCAAGAAAGCCGATGCCGTCTTGTCCGGACAGAGTGACCACATAGCCGATTTGCGTTTTGGCCACGACACTTGTCTTGGGCCTCTGACCGTACTCATGGGTCTCAACGGTGCAGACAAAGACCCCGAGGATCCTTATGATGTGAAGAACTGTTATCAGAATTGGCAGACGGGTAAGGCCTCGAACCTGCAGCTGGTGTTCTATCGTGGGAAGAAGGGGTCTGACGACATCCTCGTGAAGTGCCTGCTCAACGGACGTGAGGCCAGTCTGCCCGTGTCCACCACACAGTATCCCTACTATCGCTGGGCCGACTTCCGTGACTTCTACACCGCCCGTTGCAATAAAAATAAGAATTAATGGCAAGTACACTGGAATTGTTTTCGCTGAAAGGCAAGACTGCCCTGATTACAGGTGGCTGTGGCCATCTGGGAAGAGCTATGACTGAGGCACTGGCTGATGCAGGGGCACTCGTTTATGTGGCTGGAACCAGCCTCGAGAAGTTCTCTCAGGTGTTCGGGGCCGATACGAAGCTCCGGTTCGTGAAGATCAACATCATGGACTCCGCGAGCATCCGTGAGGCATTTACGGAGGTGGCGACGGAGGCAGGAAGCATCGACGTGCTGATTAACAATGCGGCACAGTATGCAGGTATTGGCAAACGTTCGGAGGATCTGACGGATGACGACTGGGCACGCTGTATCGACGGTATCGCAGGGAGCGTGTATAAGTGCATCCGTGAGGTGTTGCCGTTTATGAAGAAGGGCGGTTCGATCGTGAACATCGCGTCGATGTACGGCATTGTGTCGCCGTATCTGGCTGTGTATGAGCCACCTTGCGAGGCGTCGCTGATACCGGTGAACTACAGTGCTGCAAAGGCGAGCGTGATCCAGACGACGCGCTATTTCGGTACGTACCTCATCGAGCGGGGCATCCGCGTGAACAGCATCTCACCAGGGCCGTTCCCCTCGCCGAAGGTGCAGGAGAACAAGGTGTTTGCCGACCGTCTGAGAGACAAGAATCCGTCGCACCGTCTGGGTGATCCGGAGGACTTGAAGGGCGCTGTGCTCTTCCTGGCGTCTGATGCCTCGCGTTATGTGGTGGGGCAGAACATCCAGGTGGATGGCGGCTGGACAATCTGGTAATGGTGAAATAGTGAAAAGGTGATGAAAGTATTGTGTATTGTACAGGCGCGATTGACGTCGTCGAGATTGCCGGATAAGGTGATCATGCCGCTGGCGGGGAAGACGATTGCCGAACATGTGTTTGAGCGTCTGAGTCTGAGCCAACATATAGATAAGGTGGTGTTCGCCATCCCGACGGGTGAGCGCAACGACGAACTGGAGCAGTTTCTGGAGGAATGGGGAATTCCGTCGTTCCGGGGGAGTGAGGATAACGTGCAGGAGCGCTTTATCGGTTGCATCCACAAGTACCAGCCGGAGATTGTGGTGCGCGCCACGAGTGATAATCCCTTTGTGGACTGGCTGCAGGCAGACCGTCAGATTGAGGGCTTGAACGACTGCGACTATGTGTCGTCGGAGGGTGCGCCGCTGGGAACGGGTGTGGAGGTGTTCTATGCCGAGGGTCTCGAGGAGGCTTATCGTCTGGCATCTTCCGACCGTGAGCGTGAGCATGTAACACCTTATTTATATACACACCCTGAGCGATTCACCGTGAAGCGGGTGCCGTATCATCTGACGCTGAACGGCAGTTATCGTCTAACGGTGGACACCGATCATGACTATGCGCTCGCCCAGCGTATCTATGAGGCGCTCTACGACGGGAAGCCCATCGCCAACGAGCGCATCTATGCGTGGCTCGCCGAGCATCCCGAAGTAAGTCATCTCAACGATGATGTCGAACAGAAAGAAGGAGATTTGATTGCAAAAAGATAGAAATATGTTAGAATTTAACAAGAACATTAAGATCGGGAACCGGATGATAGGTCCGGACTATCCCACTTACTTCATCGCCGAGATCGGCGGTAACTTCGACGGCAGTCTCGACAAGGCCAAGCGCCTGATCGATGCCGCGAAAGAGGCAGGTGCAGACTGCGCCAAGTTCCAGACATTCAAGGCCGAGAGTATCGTCTCGGAGGGTGGCTTTTCGAAGATGACCCTTCACGGCGTTCACGGCTCGTGGGGCCGTACGGTGACGGAGGTGTTCCGCGATGTGGAGTTCCCCATCGAGTGGCACCAGGAGGTGGCCGACTACTGTGCGAAGGTGGGCATCGACTTCTCTACCTCGCCTTATTTCAAGGAGGCCATCGATCTTTGTGCCGACATGAAATTGCCGTTCATCAAGATCGGCTCGGGTGAGATTACCTGGTTGGAGATGCTGGAGTATACAGCCAAGAAGGGCATCCCCGTGATGCTGGCCACAGGCGATGCCACAATGTCTGAGATTGACGAGGCCGTGCGTACCATAGAGAAAACAGGTAATAAGGACCTCGTGCTGATGCAGTGCATCACCAACTATCCATCGAAGATTGATAGTGCCAACGTGAATGTGTTGAAAACTTATCAGAGTGCCTTTGACTGTCTGACAGGTTATAGCGACCACTCGCCCGGTCACGTGGTGGCTTTGGCATCGGTTGTGCTTGGTGGTCGTGTCATCGAGAAACACTTCACGCTTGATAAGACTGACAAGGGACCCGACCATCCTCATTCGATGGAGCCGCAGGAGTTTAAGTTCATGGTCGACTCCATCCGTGAGGTGGAGCGCGCGATGGGTTCCACACGCAAGGAAGTGGTTGCAGAAGAGGGAGAGACTGTCTTTGTGCAGCGCCGTTGTCTCTATGCCAAGCGTCCGCTGAAGAAGGGGCAGGTAATTACTGCTGAGGATATCGATGTGCTGCGTCCTGCACTCGGAATCCCTCCTAAGTTCAAGCAGACCATCATTGGCAAAGTTGTCAATAAGGACATTCCCGCCCGTGACCCGATATTCTGGGAAGACCTATGATCACAGACAGAGAAAAGATTCTTGCGATTGTCGACAACGATTGTCTGTCACCCTCTGATGCGATTATCTTGCTCGAGGGTGACGGTTTCGACCGTTTCCGTAAGGCCGTGAGCCTATACAAGCAGCAGAAGGCGCCGAAGATTGTCTTCAGCGGCAATATTACCGACTACGACTATGGTAGTTTCCCCTTCTCCGAGGTGCTGCCGCGGATGCTGAAGGAGGGTGTGCCTGAGGAAGACATCATTCATGAAGACCGTTCGTTGAATACCCGAGAACAAGCTGTTGAGGTGGTGCGCATGGCGGTGGAGCGCGGATGGAAGAAACTGATTCTTGTGGCATCGCACGAGCATCAATATAGGGCTTATTTGACGTTCCTACGTGAAGTCCTTGATACTAATAGTGGCATCACGCTCTATAATGCCCCTGCCCGAAACCTCGATTGGTTTGTCGACAAGGGGTGGGGCACACGCTTTGAACGTCTCGAGGGTGAAATCCTTAGAATAGAGAAATACACAGAGATGGGCCATTTGGCCAATGCACAGGAAGTAATAGATTACCAGAAATGGAAAGAAGCACAATTGACAGACTGAAGCAACTCTTTGGTAATAATTTCATTGGTCCGGATGAGTTGAAACCGCTATTGGAACGACTGGGGTGGGGAACAGAGATTACCGTGCCTGATATGAACTACTCGATGGAACAGTTGGAGGCTTGCGTAACAGATTATCTTCTCGTTATGGGTTTGCCCTGTATTGGTGACAAGACTGTCAACATCAGAAACTTACGGGAGGTTTTCGGTGTCGATCCAGATGTGAGTGAACCCTGTTTCTACAATCAGGACTGGTATATGCATGAAGATTTTATTGACCAACCGCTTGAATCACGTTGGTATCTCCTTCGCAAGGAGGTAATCGAGGCCTCGCGTGCTGTTATGCCCGAACAGTTGATGGCAGACAGTTATGCGTTTCCCTCAGCCATCCTATGCGCCTGGTCCTTCTTTGCATGTTGGTTCTGTTACGACGGCAGACTGTGGTATCACGACTTCGTCTGGTGCTGTGATACCGACCATAACGGCGACCGTATCTACGTGGGCAAATACCATGATGTCGACGGTGTCAACAAGAACGGCTTTAGCTTGCATCGCCATCTGGCCCTCCGCCAGTGCTATGCCGCTGTGAATTGTTTATAGCTTATAGATGAGTATACAGATGGCGGGAAAAGAAATGTACGACTTGGCGGTGAGGCTGTTCCCTATCTGCCGTAGTATTACGGGCGACGGCTTCCGGCAGTCATTGGGTATCATCCGTGAACATGTGCCGGAGATGCAGGTATTTGAGGTGCCCTCAGGTACAGAGGTATTCGACTGGACCGTGCCCAAAGAGTGGAATATCCGAGGCGGTTGGATACGTCGGAAAGACGGTGAAACCGTTATCGACTTCCGCGACAGCAACCTCCATGTGCTTGGCTATTCCGTGCCTATTCATCAGATGGTGAGCCGCGAGGAACTGTTGGAGCATGTCTACACCCAGTCCGAGCAACCCGACTGGATTCCCTACGTCACCTCCTATTACAAGGAACGCTGGGGATTCTGCATGTCTGAGCGTCAGAAGCAGCAGTTGACAGACCCTGAGTACGAGGTCTGCATCGACAGCACTCTCGCCGACGGTTCGCTCACCTACGGCGAACTCATCGTGCCTGGCGAGACCGACGAGGAGGTATTCTTCTCCACCTACCTCTGCCACCCCTCGATGGCCAACAATGAGCTTTCCGGCCCATGTCTGATGACTGCACTTATCCGCTATGTCCAGAGCCTCCCTAAACGCCGATATACCTATCGCTTTATCATCGTACCAGAGACGATCGGTTCTATTACATATCTGAGCCGAAACATAAAGTCGATGCAACAGCATGTGAAGGCAGGTTTCGTATTGAGTTGCGTGGGCGATGATCGTACCTATTCGATGGTTAGTACAAAGTACGAAGACACGTTGGCTGACCGCGTGTTGGAGAATGTACTCCACTTTCACTATCCCGACTATATCCGCTATTCGTTCATGAAACGTGCCTCCGACGAACGCCAGTATGGTTCTGCAGGCGTCGGACTGCCGGTGTGCGCCTTCTGTCGCAGCAAGTATCATGAGTATCCGGAGTATCATACTTCTGCCGATGATCTCTCCCTCATCAGTCCCGCAGGGCTTCAGGGTTCCTATGATGTGATGGTGAAGGTCATCAACGCCCTGGAATATAACCGCCACTATCAGATGACTTGTCCCTGCGAGCCCCAGTTAGGTAAGCGCGGGCTTTATCCCACGATTAGTCAGAAGGGTACTTACGCAGCTTTCCGTGCTATGCAGCACTTCACGGCCTATGCCGACGGCCGTAACGATCTTATCGCTATCAGCGAGATCATCGGCACTCCCGTTGACCAACTCATCCCCATCGTTGGTAAACTGATGGAACATCACCTTGTCACTTTCTAACTCTCAACATTCATGACCCTCAAGGAATATCTCTCCCTTAACGACCGTTTTGCTGCCAACAGTGGCTGTGAACTCAAGGAAGTGCGTGAAGGCTATGCTACAGCTGAACTGACTGTTACCCCCGAACATCTTAATGCAGGGGGCGTCTGTCAGGGAGGCGTGTTCTTTACTTTGGCCGACATCGCGATAGCCGCCGTTATGAACAGCCGCGGTAGTCTTACCTTTGGCATTGAGAACAACATCATGTTCCTCCATAGTGCCAAAGTTGGTGATACGCTCACGGCCGAAGCCACTGAGGTTTACAACCATCATAAGATACCTTATGTCGATGTGCGCATCACCAATCAGCACGGTGACCTTTGTTGCGTCGTCACAGGCCTCGCCTACCGCAAGGATGCCAGCCTCCCCGTCGACGGGCTGATGTAGAGTGTTCCTTCCTTTTTGGATAAAGTTTTGCAATCCTAAACGACATCTCTCAACCGTGATGGATGCCGTTTTTGTTTCTTTAACACATAAACCTGTAATCATTTGAAATAACCTTTGTCTATAAGGTAGAATGAGCGAAGTCATCAGCATGAGCGGTCAGATACAAAGTGACCGTACGGAACAGCGAGAACCTGCATGCTCTCATGATTGGCCGAGTCGTGATGTACGGACACAAAGTGAACGTCAGCGCATTGGGCGGATACTCAGCGGCAAGCGCGAGGAGTATGCCTGGTTTGTGAATACCTATTCACATGAGGTGCTTAGCTTCACGTTGCAGTTGGTGCCTGATGTCGAGGATGCCAGGGAGGTGGCTCAGGATGCCTTCGTGAAGGCTTTCCGGTCATTGGCGTCGTTCGAATTCCGATCGTCGTTCTGCACATGGGTCTGCCGTATTGCCTACCACGAATCGATGAGCCGATTGAGGCGACAACAGCCGCACTATGTGGACATGGCAGAGATACCGGCAATGATGGACGGCGAAGAGCTGTCAACAGGTCGCGAGGAGCGCATCGCTCTGATGGAAGAGACCATCGACGATCTATCGCCTGACGAGCAGATGCTGTTGCACCTCTATTATTACGAGGACCGACCGTTAAGGGAAATCGCCTATATCATGGATGCCGAACCAAATGCACTGGCCACCCGGCTCCATCGCATCAGAAAGAAACTCTTACAGATGATTAAACAGAAAGAAAATGAATGAACTGAAGGATCAAGATCTGCGTGAGGCCCTGCGCCGGAGGGAAGCTCGACGGGCGAAGCCTGAGGTGCCTGTCGACTTCTGCGACAGCATCATGGAGGAAATTGCCCCCAAACAGAGCCGTCGCCCAATCTGGCGCTGGATGGCTGTGGCTGCCTCTATATTATTACTAATAGGTGTAGGATTGACGATAGCGACCATCGGCAACGATGACACTCTAGTGGCGGAGCACGTCAAACAAGAGCCGAAGGTCAGGCCGTCTATAGTACAGACGAAGAAAACTGTCAGTATAGACAGCCAAAACACAGTAAATAAGCAAGATAAATCAACAGTACAGGCCGTTCGTACAATCGCAAACTTGGCTCCTAAGAGTCAGGAGAAAGTAGTCAAGAGTCAGGAGGAAGTAGTCAGGAGTCAGGAGGCTATTCCTAATCTGCACTACGCAGCCTATGTCCCTACGGCAGACTCCACCTATCAGGCACCCAGCCGCATGGACGAGTTCATTGCGAAGATGGCGGCGTTTAACGAGGGGGAGGCCGTGTCGATGGATTGCACGCCTGGCGACAGCATGGCCGTTGGCAAGGCCTACGTCTTCGACGACAAGCAGGAACTGGACCTCTTCGGACGCCTGTTGCAGGCCGCCTGCTGGTATGACAGCAAGACACCAGGCTACCTGCTGAACTTCTCGCACCAACAATTCTTCTTCACCCTGAAGGATCTGCATAAGAATGAAAAGTACCTCTGGATAGCGGAGCGCATCGTTGGCGGGCGCATCCTGCTATACAGCACCCACTCACCGATAGAGGCGGACATCTCATCGGCCTGTTATCAGAAATATCGTGAACAGCTGACGCAAACCAACATGAGTACATTATTATTTTAAAAGAAAAGCCGTATGAAAAGAATCTATTTTATGGGCCTTCTGGCTATGACAAGTTTCACCTTACAGGCACAACCGAAAGCATTCAAAGCAACAGCCACCTACACTTTCCAGTCGGAAACGACAGGAACCAAGGAGTATGCTAAAGGCGCGGGCATATTCGTGTCGCGTCCTGAAGTCAAGACAGACCAGAAGACGAAAAAGACTACAGCAGTCTGGCATAAGACGAATATGGACTGGATCAAGGACTATTGCGATGCCGAGAATGTTGCCATCGAGAAGGATTATCTGAAAATTTTCCCAGAGTTGACAAACGTGCTGCAGGATGCCCATTCCTATATGCCGATGAGTTGGCGACTGACAGAGGAGAACAATGAGACGGTGCTGCACTGCTATCTGCGCATGCCTGCCGATGAGGTGACCAATCTATGGCTGACCTCTGAAGAAACATGTCTCGTGGATCAGGAGACGGGTGCTCAGTATCGTATTCGTCGCACGGAGCCTGATACCTATCGTAAGCACTTCACCGTCAGGGCGAAGATAGACGATGTGGTCGACCTGAAGGTGTTCTTTGCCCCACTGGCCGAGACGACGAAGGAGGTGAGAATCTATGGCCTTCCAAACTGGGGAATGATGGGCGCCCCCATCACCATTGGTCATGGGTTTACCGGCACCCTAGAATATCAAGACTACGACACCATTCCACAGTTCCATAAGCCTTATGTGCACAAAGAACACATGAGTGAGGATAAACCCTACGACGCACAGAACTGGAACACCTGGAAAGTGATGAGGGATGCGCATCTGATCAAGCCTCTGAAAGATGGCACGATGGCACTATGGCGCACACCCGAGGCTACCTACCTCGCCATAGGCTTCGAGCAGAACTGGACCACTGAGTACTGGAGTTTCGGACACGACACCAAACTGGTTGATGATAGAGGTCATCAGTACAAGATCCGTGAGATACAGGGTCTTCCTATGGACGAACTGTTCTTCATGGAGGGCAATGCCGGTGACTATGTGGCCTACGTGCTGGTCTTCGACCCCTTACCCCTGGAACTGACGAAAGTCACCTACATCGTTCCAGAAGGAGAACCCTTCAACGCATGGGGGGCCAACTGGTCGGGCTGTGTGCTCCCCCTCAACGTCCAGGAGCTCCGCGACAACCAGAAACTGTTCAATTATCATCCCAGAATCATCGTAAAATAGTATCTGAATATATGAAAGAGATAAGAATTAACATGTCCCCAATGATGTGGATTTACATATTATTGGTAATGATAGTTGTATTTGCAGTTATCATGGGTGTTAGCGCCGCCATAGGAGGACCAGGGGCTATGGGGGCTAATAAGTATCATATGATAACGCTTTTTGTCTGCATCGCTGCATTCAATTTGGTCCCTGCATACTTTAAACGCAAGACTCATCTTGTTATTACGGATGTTCAGTTGAGAGTGAACGCTCCGGAACCATGGGTCGTGCAACTGTCAGGTGTTGATTCTTTTTACGTCGGCAAGTACAAAGGCCGCAAGTTTATTGGCATACGCTATAAGGACAATGTTGAGGCAGGTATCACGGAAGAGGAGATTGCTAAGGATCGTAAACAGCGCTTCAAAGCAGCCCTTCAGGGTTATCCCTACGAAGTCTACGTAGGCTTCCTATCGTTGAAACCACAAGAAATCTGCAATCTGCTGAACGCCCGGATCAATAAATAGACAATAATATGAAGAAACTATTACCAACATTACTGTTAGCTTTCGTCTGTCTGACTGGGTTGGCGAAAACTGTCAAGACCATAAAAAATCCTGAAGCGATGGCTTGTGCAAATGTCTTTCAGGGGGAGTTAATAGCTCGCGAAGTCACGTTGACAGATACGGCTACCTCTGTACATTTCACCATACAGTATCCTAAAGGGCAATACTTCCGCTTCGTGAAGGAAAGCTACCTCAAGGATGAGAATGGCAACCGTTATCCGCTACACTCTTCCGAGGGTATAGCCCTCGATACATGGGTACAGTCGCCAGAGAACGGCGTGACTGAGTTTACGATGCATTTCGAGCCGATGCCAAAGCATGTACAGATCTTTGACTTCATCGAAGGCGATGTGCGAAATGCTTTCATGCTCCTCGGTATTCACAATAAGGGGACGGCAATAAAGGCACCCACATTACAACAGTTCTATGCCAACAATCCTTATACGCTGCCTGCGGACTGGCTGAAGACGGACAGTGTCACCATACGTGGTCGTATTGAGGGCTACGACGCAGAGCGCTTCGGATTTACGGCGATGGAGAGCTATGTGTACGACGTGACGAAAAAGAACAATGGTACACTCCTGATAGAGATAGAACCCGACGGCACATTCGAAAAGCAAATCTTGCTTAGTTATCCTATGAAGCTGTCGTTCTATGCCTCGGAAGAATCGAAGGTAGGATTCTACGAGATACCATTCTTTGCCCGTCCTGGTGAAACTATCGACATCACTGTGCGACCAAACGAGCGGGGACAATATGAGTGCTTCTATAACAACGGCAGCTGCCATGATGTGGAACGATGGCTGAAATCCGATTTGCGATTACAGGAATTAGGCAGGGCTCTCAACATGTTCGAGGGAAATTTCAATGAAGCCAACCTCTTGGCAGAACAAGTGTGGCAGAATATGTTGAACCGTATCGACATGATCAGCCGTCGTGACCACTTCACGCCGATGGAGATACATCTGGCCTTAGGCGAAATGCAGTCCATTTACGCTTTAGCCTTGATGGACTATGCCATGTATCATGAAGAAAGACTTTCCCCTTGGAAGGAAAACGAAGACGGAAGCTGGACACGATTGGTGACAGACAGCGTGGAACTGCAAACGGTAGGCGACGTTAATAATTACAAGGCGTTGCAGCGTGTGGATTTCGACAATCCGTTGCTGTTGATGAGCCATGACTTCTTCTTTACTCTCAACCGCATTCAGTTCGCAGAACCTGTCCGCAAAGTAAAACAGGAAACGATGGAGGGTGAAGACGGGACTTACGACTACGACTTTGCAAAAAGGAAGCTCTCTATAGAAAGGAATAACGCTATGCTGGGTGAGTTGACGGGCAAGCCTAATAATCTGACAGCACAGCTCTGCATGCTCAATGATATGCAGAACAGCTTCGACCTGTGGCGGCAGAATGAAGTGGCGATTCCCATCATCATGGCAGATACGACAATTGTCAAGTCACAACGCGATTCTATCGCGGCCAACACCGAATCGGTGAGTAATATGTATCCCCTTTATCTCTCTGCACTAACTCATCCATATATTCGCCAGAAGGCTGAGGAGTTCTATCAGGCCAGAATGTCGCAGACAGAACTAACCTCTTCTTTGCCCGAAGGTCCTGGTGCAGAGATCATCCGCGACATCATAGCCAAATACCCAGGTCGTTATCTGATGATTGATTTCTGGGGCATGGGTTGCGGCCCCTGTCGTGCTGCCATCCAGAGCAGTAAGGCTCTGCGTGCTGAGATTGCCAAGCGCGACGATGTGAAACTCATCTTCATAGCCGGCGAGCGCACTACTGAGGGTAGCGATGCCTATAAGAAATACGTGGCAGAATGGCTCGCTGGCGAAGAGACCATCTGCGTCACCAATGCCGATTTCCGTCGCCTGCAAGAGCTCATGGAGTTCAGCGGCATCCCTCACTATGAGACCTTCACCCCTGATGGTCGCCGTGTACGTGAAGATATCCAACTCCACGGCCTCCATAACTTTGATTTCGAATTGCAATCCCTGAAAGAGAAGCTGCAATGAAGAACCGGGAATGTCCATATTGCCATCAGACTGTATCCCTGAAGCGGTGCCTCAAGTATCTGCTGAGGGGTACAGACTATGACACCGTTTGCGATCATTGTGGCAGGAGCATCAGGTTGGCGAAAGAACCAAGACCTGGATTTAAGTATAGCTTCATGGCCGGACTTCTGAGCATATATATACCGATGCAAGTATGCTTATACGCCTTACACACGACGTTTCTACAGGGTTTGCTTTGTAGTTTGTCCTTTGTCATCGTGTGTCTTTTTGTCATTGCATACCTGACTCTACACAGTCTATTCTTCGGTGGCGATATCTAAGAAGAAACAAATAGTCCCTCCCAAAGGTAAGTAAGCCTGGCGCTATCGGATGAATAGCAGTTCGCGGTACTTGGGCAGTGACCAGAGGCCGTCTTCAACGATCATCTCCAAGTGGTCGGTCTCGTTGCGGATGGCTTCCATCTTCGGACAGACGGTGTCGTGGTAGGCGATAGCACGTTCGTGGATATTCTCGATACGATTCGCTACGCGGCGAGCCTCGGTGAGATCCTCGACGAGCTGTTCGATATGCTCAGTACGTTCTGCAATCTCCTGGATGAGTTTCAGGTTACGTTTCGAGAGCCGCTGTGCCTCGTCGGCGGGGAAGACGTCTTTCATACCTTGCACGTTCTTGATGAGCTGCGACTGGTAATGGGTGCTGACGGGGATGATATGGTTCATCGACATATCGCCCATGACACGGGCCTCTATCTGAACAGTCTTCACGTAGGTCTCCCATTTCACCTCGTTTCGGGCCTCGAGCTCTTTTCGGTTCATCACCTTTGTAGCCTCGAACATACGGATGGATGACTCGTCGAGGTAGTGCTCGAAGATCTTCGGACACGACTTCTCCACGTCGAGACCACGACGGGCGGCCTCTTTTATCCATTCCTCTGAGTAGCCATTGCCATCGAAGCGTACGGGTTTGCAGGTCTTGATATCCTCACGGAGCACGTCGAGGATGGCCGACAGTTTGCTGTCACCCTTGGCGATACGACTGTCGACACGTTTCTTGAAGTCCTGCAGGGCCTCGGCCATCGCAGAGTTAAGGGCAATCATCGCCGAGGCGCAGTTGGCAGAAGAGCCTGGTGCACGGAACTCGAAGCGGTTGCCGGTAAAGGCGAAGGGCGAGGTACGATTACGGTCGGTATTGTCGATGATGAGGTCGGGGATCTGGGGAATGTCAATCTCCATGCCCTGCTTACCTTTCAGGTTGAAAAGGTCATCCTTGTCTGATAGTTCGATGTGGTCGAGCAGTTCCGTAAGCTGTTTACCGAGGAAGGAACTGATGATCGATGGCGGTGCTTCGTTGCCACCGAGACGGTGGGCGTTGGTAGCACTCATAATTGAGGCCTTCAGTAGTCCGTTGTGCTTGTAGACACCCATCAGCGTCTCAACGATGAAGGTGACGAAGCGCAGGTTCTCCTCGGCCGTCTTGCCTGGGGCGTGGAGCAGCGTATTCTCTTCGCCTTTACGCTCAGCGGTAAGACTCCAGTTGTTGTGCTTACCCGAACCGTTGATACCGTCGAAGGGTTTTTCGTGGAGCAACACTCGGAAACCGTGGTTACGGGCCACGCGCTTCATCAGCGACATGAGCAGCATGTTATGGTCGACGGCAAGGTTACACTCTTCGAAGATCGGCGCCAACTCAAATTGGTTGGGGGCTACCTCGTTGTGGCGTGTCTTACAGGGGATGGCCAGTTCCAGGGCCTGGATCTCCAAATCCTTCATAAAGGCTTGCACACGGTCGGGGATGGTGCCGAAGTAGTGGTCGTCCATCTGTTGGTTCTTCGCACTCTCGTGACCCATCAGCGTACGGCCCGTCATCAGCAGGTCAGGACGGGCAGAGTAGAGCCCTTCGTCAACAAGGAAATACTCCTGTTCCCAGCCGAGGTTCACCTGTACCTTTCTGACATCGTCGTAGAAATACTGGCACACCTCCTTGGCAGCCTTCGTGACAGCATGGAGCGAGCGCAGCAACGGAGCCTTGTAGTCGAGGGCCTCACCAGTATAGGCGATGAAGATAGTGGGGATACAGAGGGTGTCGTCGATGATGAACACAGGCGATGTGGGATCCCAGGCAGAGTAGCCGCGGGCCTCGAAGGTATTTCTGATGCCACCGTTTGGAAAACTGGAGGCATCGGGCTCCTGCTGAACGAGCAACTTGCCGCTGAAGTTCTCTACCATACCGCCCTTGCCATCGTGTTCCACAAAGGCGTCGTGTTTCTCGGCAGTACCCTCTGTAAGTGGCTGGAACCAGTGGGTATAGTGGGTGGCACCCATCTCCTGTGCCCACTGCTTCATGCCTTTGGCTACTACATCGGCGATGGAACGGTCCAGACGGGCACCGTTGTCGATAACGTCGATGAGTTTGTTGTATACATCTGCGGGCAGGTACTTGTACATCTTCTCACGGTTGAACACATACTTGCCGAAGTATTCGGAGGGACGTTCGGAAGGGACAGACACTTCCACAGCCTTCTTCTTGAAGGCCTCTTCCACGACTTGGAATCTTAACAGGTTTGACATTTTTGGATGGTTGTATGAAGTTTGCAATTTTCTTTCTTTAATCGATGAAGCGGCTTAGGATATCCGCGTAGCCGTCGATGCGGCGGTCTCGGAGGAAAGGCCACCAGCGGCGCACCTGCTCGGAGTGGTCGAGGTCGAGGCAGACGATGATGCTCTCTTCCTCATCTGTCGAGGCCTCGTAAAGGATCTCTCCCTGTGGTCCGGCCACGAAGGAGGTGCCCCAGAACTGGATGCCATTCGTCTGACCAGAGGGATCTGGCTCGAAGCCTACGCGGTTGACGGTGACTACGGGCAGCCCATTGGCTACGGCATGCCCTCTCTGTACTGTCTGCCATGCCATGCGCTGACGCTTCTGTTCCTCAGGTGTATCGCTCGACTCGTAACCGATGGCGGTGGGGTAGATAAGTATCTCGGCACCCTGCAGGGCCATCAGACGGGCAGCCTCAGGATACCACTGGTCCCAGCACACCATCACACCAAGACGGCCCACGGAGGTCTGGATGGGATGGAACCCCAGATCGCCAGGTGTGAAGTAGAACTTCTCGTAGTAGGCGGGGTCGTCAGGGATATGCATCTTACGGTAGGTGCCTGCTATCGAACCGTCTTTCTCAAGTACGACGGCAGTGTTATGATAGAGTCCTGCAGCCCGTTTCTCGAAGAGCGAGGTGACGATGACCACACCAAACTGCTTAGCCAACTCGCCGTAGAGCTTCGTCGAAGGACCAGGAATGGGCTCGGCGAGGTCGAAGTTGTTGACGTCTTCTGTCTGGCAGAAGTAGAGCGAGTTGTGCAGTTCCTGGAGCACGATGAGTTGTGCACCCCGTTTGGCGAGGTCGCTGATGCCCTCTGCCAGGCGGAGGATGTTGTCTTTGGTGTCAGCAGTGTTGTGCTGCTGCAGGAATCCGATATTCAGTTCTTTCACTATAAACTATAAACTTTAAACTATAAACTAGGGTATTGCATGGTGCAGCAATGGAGTGATCCATGCTGCTTGATGATACTTCTACAGTCGATGCCGACAATCTCCCTGTCAGGGAAAGCCTCGCCGATAACTCGTAGCGCCTCAGCGTCGAGGTCTGGCTGGGCATAAGTGGGGCAGAGTACGGCACCGTTGATAATGAGGAAGTTGGCGTAAGTGGCTGGCAGTCTGTCGCCTTCGTCGTAAATAGGGCGGGGCATAGGCAATTTCATGAGCCGATAGGGCTGTCCGTCAATAGTACGGAAGGTTTTCAGTTGTTCTTCCATCAGTCGCAACTCCTCGTATTGCTCGTCGTTGGGGTCGTCACAGCCCATATATAATAAGGTGTCGTTGGGACAGATACGCACCAAGGTGTCGATGTGTCCGTCGGTGTCGTCACCTGTCAGATTGCCGTGGTTGATCCAAAGAATACGATTGGCATGGAGTTCTCGTTTTAGGCGTTCCTCGATCTCCGCCTTCGTCATAGGCTGATTGCGATGGGGGGCCAGCAGACAGCCTGTCGTTGTGAACACAGTTCCCTTGCCGTCACTCTCAATGCTTCCACCCTCAAGTACGAAGTCGAGACAGTCTACGTATTCTCCCTCTACCTTCCCATTGTCGTAGAGCTTGCGGTTCAGGGCATTGTCGAGGTCGGCAGGAAACTTCTCGCCCCAGCCGTTGAAGCAGAAATCGAGTAGGCGGGCATACCCCTCGTCGTCGACTAAGGTGATGAAACCGTGGTCACGGGCCCAAGTGTCATTTGATTTTAGAGGTAGGAGGTGAGAGGTGATAGGTGAGAGGTCTTCGCCTTCTGGCGCAATGATCAACAAGTTTTCGTGCTTGGCGATTTCTCGGGCCATCTCCTTATATGTGGTGGTGATTTCATCGAGTATCGGAGCCCAGTCGGTATTGGCGTGCGGCCATGTCAGCTGTACGCCCCACTGCGGCTCCCATTCAGCAGGTAAACGCCAATTACGTGTATCGTCTTTTGTACCCAACAACCTGAATTTTGGTGCAAAGGTACAAATTAATTAAGAATTAGGAATTCTTTTTGAAAAAAAAGCGGTAAAGCCTGATGCAGAATTAAGAATTATTTGTATCTTTGCCGAAAATATCTCGAATGTTAGAGTATAAAGACGCCACAATCAAGATCGGTGAGCAAGTGTTGGTCACCAATTTTTCGTTCATTGCGAAAGATGGTGAGCTGACCTGTGTTACTGGGAATGAAGGTTCTGGAAAGAGTGTATTGCTCAAGACGCTAATGGGTTTCCTGCCTGTCAGTGAGGGCTTTGTGAGTGTCGATGGTGAACTCTTGACCATCCATTCGGCACATGCATTCCGGAAGATGATGGTATACCTGCCTCAACAGATGCAGTTGTTGGGTCATGCCCTCCGGGAGCCCGAACCTTTGGATTCCGAGGCCGATGAGTTTGCTGTATGGAATGCTTTGTTACCCTCTGCTGTGAAGGAGAAGGTGGCTGAGGCACTGAATGCGAAGGATATTTTTGCGTTGGCAGAGAAAACACTGAAGGATGCCGCCGATAAGCCCGTTGTGATTGCCGATGAGCCGACGGCCCTTCTGACACCTGAGCTGACGATGTGCATGATAGAACTGCTTCGCCAGCAGGCTAAGGCTGGCAAGACCGTGCTGATAGCCAGCCGTAAGCCTCAGGTGATTGATTATGCTGACCAGGTAATTCGTTTGGAAAAAAGATAAGACTAAATAATGAATACAAGACTGTTATTACATATCTTTCTCGCTCTCCTGCTGTTCTTGATTCCGGCAGGTGCGCTCTACTGGTTGGAACGTAAGAAACTCGTGAAGTTCTGCGTGGTCATTGTCAGGATGGCAGTTCAGTTGTTGGTGCTCAGTCTTATGGTATGGGTGCTCATCAAGTTCAACAAGCCTTGGCTGTCGATAGTCTGGCTCATGGTGATGTCGATATTGGCTTCATGGCTGGTGTTGAAACGCTGTGGGCTCCGGAGTCGGGAGTTGATGCCGCCAGTCGCCTTGAGCCTTTTGGTTGGTGTCTTTCTGGTAGGCTGTTGGTTGTTGGGAGTGGTGATGTCCGTCAGGATCTTCGATGCCCATTGGTTCGTGCCTGTGATGGCCCTTCTGCTGGGACATTCTGTTTCGATGCTCATTCGCGGACTCAGCACATACCTCTCCGCCCTAAATGCCGACGAATTGCAGTATGAATTCTATAGTGGCAACGGACTCACTCATTTGAAGGCTCTCCAGCCTTTTATTCGACGGGCTCTGCTTGCAGTTCTCATGCCCACGATGGCCAATCTCTCCGTTTTGGCTCTCACCTCTATGCCACTGTTGCTCTGCGGTTTGCTGTTGGGCGGGCTTACACCAGTAAATGCTTTCTTGTTGATGTTTTTCATGGTGACGGGCTGTGTCTCGGCTTCTATTCTCGTCTTGGGCCTCACAATTTTATTGGCAGACAGGACGCTTTTTGACAAGTTCGGCAAGTTGAAAACAAAGTAACAATGGTCATGAAAAGAGATATTTGGCTGATGCTGGCGCTGATGGCGACGGTGGTGGCTTGTAAGGGAAACAAGGGTGGGGAGGCTGCTGAGGCGGCTGACCAGCAGGATGCGAATGGATTCTATGCCGCAGTGAATACTGCGAGGGCAGAGGTGTCGGAGGTTGGAACAGCTGATGCTGCGACGGCTGGCCGTCAAGCGAAAACCGTGGTGATGTATGAGATGCCTGCTAGATTGGCGGATCGCCCTGAACAGATCCTGAAGCGCAAGGGCTACACCACATCTTATAATAGCAAGACCAAGACACCCAACTGGGTGGCTTGGCATTTGACGAAATCACACACCTACGGCTCCTATCAGCGCAGTCAGGAGGTGTTTGCCGAGGATGAGAGTGTGAAAGTCCCTCGTGCCACAGACAATGACTATTATAACTCTCGCTATGACAGAGGCCACATGTGTCCGGCTGGCGACAATAAGTGGGACGCTCAGGCGATGACGCAGTCGTTTCTCTTTACCAACGTCTGTCCGCAGAACCACGGGCTGAACAAATACGAGTGGAACGATCTGGAGATTCTCTGTCGTGACTGGGCCCGTGAATATGGTGCCGTCGATATCGTCTGCGGACCGTTGTATTCGTCTGGCGCTGAGCGGTTTAGGGTAGGGGATGACACACCCTCACAGCAAAAGACTATTGGCAGGAACAAGGTGTGGGTGCCTGATGCGTTCTTCAAGGTGGTGCTCTGCCGTCAGGGCCGTCCCAAGGCTATCGGCTTCGTGTATCGCAACGAGGGAAAGAAACAGCTGATGGAGGAGGCTGTGTACTCTGTCGACGAGATTGAGGCTATGACGGGCATCGACTTTTTCCCTGCACTCGACGATGCTACGGAGAGCCGTATTGAGGCTAGAGCCTCACTCTCAGAGTGGTAGAATCGTTAAAAAAAGATAAATCAGCGCACAACTCTCAACTCTCAACTTTCAACTCTCAACTAAAAATCGTACCTTTGCAGCGTGAAAATAAAAGAAGTGCTGAGCGCCCTTGAACGTTTCGCGCCTCTGCCCCTCCAGGAAAGCTGGGATAATGCTGGCCTGCAGGTTGGACTGACAGAGACGGAGGTTTCAGGGGCATTATTGTGTCTGGACGTCACGGAGAAGATCGTCGACGAGGCCATCCGGAAGGGCTGCAACCTGATTGTCAGCCATCATCCGCTGTTGTTTCGAGGGCTAAAGACTATCAGTGATCTGACAGACGTGCAGCGGACGGTGATGAAGGCCATCCGTGAGGGTATCTGTGTCGTCTCGATGCATACCAATATGGATAATGCCCAGGGTGGTGTGAACTTCCGCATTGCCCAGAAGCTGGGCTTGAAGGATGTCGCTTTACTGGCTCCGAAGACTGTTGAAGGCGTGGAATGTGGCAGTGGTATCATAGGAACTCTCCAGGAGCCGATGGCTTCAGATGATTTTGTGATTGCCGTCAAGAAAGCTTTCGGCGTGGAGTGCGCGATGTGTAACGAACTGTTACGCAAGCCGATACGTAAGGTGGCCGTTTGTGGCGGGGCAGGGGACTTCCTGCTCGACGATGCCCTCAAGTCTGGTGCTGATGCCTTCATCACGGGTGAGATGCACTACCACCAGTATTTCGGCTATGAGCAGCAGATTCAGATTTGTGTCATTGGCCACTATCAGAGTGAGCAGTATACGGCGGAGATCTTCCGTGACATCATCGAAAAGGAGTGTCCTGGGGTAAGGACCTGCATCGCAGAAACCTGCACCAATCCGATATTGTATATTTAAACAAATGTTCATATAAAAAGTAAAGAATTATGGCAAAGAAAGACCCTACAGATTTGTCAGTCGAAGAGAAGCTGAAAACCCTTTATCAGCTTCAGACTGCCCTCTCGTCGATTGACGAGAAACGTGCATTGAGAGGTGAGTTGCCTCTGGAAGTTCAGGACCTTGAAGACGAGATCGAAGGTCTGACGACCCGTGTTGAGAAGATTAAGAACGAGATCTGCGAGTTCCAGCGCGCCATCACGTTGAAAAACGGTGAGATCAACGATGCCAAGGCCAGCGTGGAGCGCTATCAGGCTCAGCTGAACGAGGTGAAGAACAACCGTGAGTATGATACCCTGTCGAAGGAGATTGAGTTCCAGACGCTGGAGATCGAGCTCTGCAACAAGAAGATCCGTGAGGCCAACGCCCGTATTGCTGAGAAACAGGAGGAACTGCAGGCCAGCGAGGATGCCATCGCTGAGCGCCAGGGTGACCTGGAGGTGAAGAAGGGTGAACTTGAGGAGATCGTGACTGAGACCCGTGCCGAGGAAGAGAAACTGAAGGAGAAGGTCAAGGATCTTGAGTCTAAGATCGAGAACCGTCTGCTCACCTCGTTTAAGCGCATCCGCAAGAATGCCCGCAACGGTCTGGGTATCGTCTATGTGCAGCGTGATGCCTGTGGCGGTTGCTTCAACAAGATTCCTCCCCAGCGCCAGCTCGACATCAAGATGCACAAGAAGATTATCGTCTGTGAGTACTGTGGCCGTATCATGATCGACCCAGAACTGGCAGGCGTGAAGATCGACAAGGTGACAGGCGAGGAGAAGAAGTCGCGTAAGCGCTCCATTCGCAAGTCAGCATCCTCGAAGAAGGTGACCGATGCCGATGATATGGAGTAATTCGTTTGTCAGAGATTTTGGTAGTCAGGGACGGACTCCATAAACTGATAACGCTGATGGTCGTAATCCATCTTGCAGCAGTAGTGTTGTAGTCCATTGCTGACAATCAGATAATCCACTTTCAGCAGAAGATTGTAGACCGATATCTGGTCGAAGGTCTTCTGCTGAATTTGTATGGTAGGGGCTTTGTACTCGATAATCATCCTTGGGCGCATTTCCTTATTATATAATAAGGTGTCGCAGCGCAACCGTTTCTCTCCGATTCGCAGTTCCACCTCGTTGGCAAGCAGCCCTTTAGGATAGCCTTTCTGCTCTACCAGATAGTGGGTGAAGTGCTGACGCACCCATTCCTCAGGGGTCAACGCCACCCATTTTCGGCGCAGGGAGTCGAAAATCTGACGTTTTTCACCCTTCTCTTGTATTTTTATAGGGTATGGAGGTAGGTTTAATCGAAACATTTTTGTAACTTTGCAAGCGCAAAAGTACAAATAATAATCGAAATAACGCAATGGCTGAGGCAAAAAATGTAAGTTTCGACAGTATTATGGCCAATCTGAAGGCTGGTAAATACGTTCCCGTCTATTATCTGATGGGTGACGAGCCCTATTACATCGACCTGATTGCCGATTATATCGCAGAGCATGCGCTGCAGCCAGAGGAACGCGATTTCAACCAGACCATCCTCTTCGGTTCCGACGTGAATGCCTCGCAGATTGCCGATATGGCGCGCCGCTATCCGATGATGGCAGAACGACAGGTGGTGATCGTCAAGGAGGCGCAGAATGTGAAGAATACGGAGCCGCTGGAGCGTTATTTCAAGCAGCCGATGCCTTCCACCGTCTTGGTCATGTGCCATAAGAATGGTACGATTGACGGCCGGAAACGGGAATATGTGAAGACCATTCAGGCTGCAGGCGTACTTTTTGAGAGCAAAAAGCTGCGCGACAGGGATCTGCCTGTCTTCATCGAGAACTATCTCTCTTCGCGACAGGTGAGCATCGATCCGAAGTCCACTCAGATGATTGCCGATAATATCGGCGCAGATCTCAGCCGGCTGACGAGTGAGTTGGAGAAGGTGGTGCTGTCGTTGCCGGAGCAGGATAGGAGAGTGACCCCTCAGGTGGTGGAAGACCAGATCGGCGTGAGCAAGGAGTTCAATGGTTTCGAGCTCCGCGATGCCATTGTGAACAGGAATGTTTACAAGGCAAATCTCATCATCAAATATTTTGACGAAAATCCAAAGGCCGGAAGTATCTACTCTTTTCTCCCGTTGCTCTTTAATTACTTCCAGAATCTGATGATCTCGTATTATTCGCCAAATCCGAAGAGCCAGGAGGCGGTAGCAGAGTGGTTGGAAATGCGATCACCGTGGGCTGCCAAGGACTACATGACTGGCATGCGAAATTACACAGGAATGAAAGTGATGCAGATAATTTCCAAGATACGTGAGATAGATGCCAAAAGTAAGGGTTTGGATAATCCAAATACCCCTCCAGGAGAGCTGATGAAGGAATTGATTTTTTACATTTTGCACTAAAAACACCCCTTCTAGACTCTAGAATTTCCAAAAGTAGCACTTTTCGTAAGTGCTTTTTTTAGCCTCAAATGCCGATAAAATCAAGGGTTTCGAGCGATTTGTAACCCTTCAAAACTCGCGTATTTCCAGAAATTCCTCCCGTTGTCCAGAATACGCGAGAAATGACGAAAAATCAAAAAACAGATCCTCAAGAATTCGCGTTTCACATTCTTTAAAGTTTTATATTCTGTATTATGGTTTGTAAATTTAAACCATTTAGGGTGGATATTTACAATTTAAAAATGTAAATTCAGCAAACAATAGCAATATTCAAAGTTTGATATTTGGAAACATAAACAAGAATATTCAGTTTTGATAATCCATAGTTATAAATATACATAGGCAATTTTGCCTTTTTAACTACCTCAAAGCCAATTAGTTATAATTAATTATGCCAAAATCCTTCAAATATTCCCTATATCAGCCCACCTATACGATGCATATATGTCTTATTTTTGTAAATCTATCATAAATACCTTATTTATAGCCAGTTATTTAGGTATTTATGGTTCTATATATCCTTTGTAATACTTTATTGATGTAAATTTGGGTTTGTGATTATGAAGCTAAATGTCAACATGTCCAATCATTACATTTAGAAATCTAAAACAATAAATCAAAAGTTTAAAAATCTAAATTCTTTCTTACTTTCTTGTATAATTCAAAATTTTGCTTTACCTTTGTAAACTGAAAGAAACAAGCGGCTAAATGCCCCTAAAAGTAATCAATCAGCTATATGAAAGATAGAATCAGGCAAATTATGGAGTCTCAGCACATGACCCAACAGGTGTTTGCTGACTTCATCGGTTTGGCACCAGCCACCCTTAGCAGTATCTATAATGAACGCACCCGCCCCACCCTGGGTGTGGTGGAAGCCATCAAAAAGAAAATTCCTAACATCAGTACCGACTGGCTGATGTTTGGTTCAGGAGAGATGTATGTCAGTCCATCTGCACCTGCCGACAGTCTGTTTCCTGCTGACGATGGTGGTTCAAGTGGTGCACCGATTGTACAAAATCCGATGTTCGATTTTGATCAGTCTCCTTCTCCTACCCCACGACAGAGTGCTCAGGCACCTTATTCTTTTAATAGTGTAAAAAGTACACGTCCGGAAATCGAAAGAACAGAGGTAAAAGTTATTGACAGACCACAACGTCGTGTCAAAGAAATCCGGGTCTTTTATGATGATCAGACCTGGGAGTGTTTCGTTCCAGAAAAGAAGTAAAAACGAACACGAATTGCACGAATTTCACGAATTACTAATCAGCGAAAAAACTGTCAGATGGATTCGTGAAATCCGTGCAATTCGTGTTCAGTATTGAAGAAGATTTATCTCTTATTAGTTACCGTTCCTTTCCACGATCCTGTAGTAGTGGCCTGATGTTTTGCGGTCTGTCTCAAAGTCAAACTGCTGGTCGCTCAGAGCTCGTCCCAGTTTCTGATAACTGGTTTTGGGGTCATAGTTGTCGTATCGCTCGCCGAGCAGTTGCGCAATCTCCTTCAGACTCCACCAGCGGGCCTGCTCTGATGGCTTCGGCTTGCGGAAGGTCTCGCCAATCATCTCCACCAGGTCGTTAAGCCTTTGGAAGGGTTCGTTCTCACGGATCAGCCTGGCTATCTCGTCGTCGTTCAGCCAGAAGCGCTCCTTATTATTAAATAGGTATAGGGCCTGGGCAAAGAGTTGGCGATGGTCGACGGTGTCGCTGAAGTCGATGTTGCCTGTCACTCCTACGCAGACGAACCGTCGTGAACCCGTAGGATCCACGAGGGGCTTCTGCTGGTTGGTGGTGCCGATGAACGAGGTGTAGCGGCGAAACTGCTTGATGGTCTTGCCGTAGGGTGGACGGAACTTCACGTCGCTGGTGCTCAGCAGGTATTTCAACACGATCTGCTGACCGTTGGAGGTCTTGTCGAACTCGTCGAGGTTGATGATGGCAAACGAGGTCAGCGCGATATTCAGGTCGAACTCGTTCTTGAAGTTCAGCTTGTCGTTGTAGTAGTCGCGCAGTTCCGGTGGCAGGATGATCTTGCAGAAACGCGTCTTTCCGCAACCCTGACGGCCTATTAGCAGCGGCGTTAACGCATTGCCTGTCAGCTGTTTATCGCTCTCGCGCCATTGGGCCACCATGCCTACGAGCCACATCCTGAGATACATCTCCCAATGAGGCTGGGAGGTCGGCACACGGGCGGCGAGATCCTTGATATGATTGTGCCCGTCCCATTGCGGCAGCTTGTCGAGCCATTGGTTCACGGGGTCGTACTGCTCGATGCGGGTGGAGTCGATGAAGCGGTTCACGTCTCTGTCCCACGACTTCAGACCGAGCTCCATCGCCCTGAGCGTCATATCGTTTCGAACCTCCTCAGTCAGCGGCTTAAACGTCTGATCCTCAGCGTATTTCTCGCGATATTCGGCCACGCCCGTCATCAGGTTCTTACGCAGTTCGAAGTTGGCGTTCAGGAAGATTTCCGTCTGCATCGCCTGAATGGTCTCCCTGGGCACACTCGCCAGCGGCTTCGGCTTGTGCTTCTCGAAATAGTCCTCCTGCAGGCTGACCGTATAGACGGCGGAAAAGGTCTTTCTGACGAGCAGCTCGTCGCTGTTGAGCACAGGGTGCTCGAGTGTCATCTCTATGCCCCTCGCCATCGGGATACCCTCTGCCAGACAGGCGCTGGCCACGCTCATCAGCAGCGATTCCTGACGGTCGGCATCCGGCAGGTCGAAGTATTTGCCGAGCACGTTCTCCACGATGAAGAGCCAGTTCATGCGGTAGGTGCGGTTGAGGGTTCGCCCAGGCATCAGACTGTCGCTTTTGTCAGAAATATTCACATGCTCGATAGGCTCCTTCGGCTGTGCGTCGCCATAGAAGGGCATCGCCTCAGGGTTGAAGTAGATCTCTGGGTCGGCACTCATATAGACCGTCCTGTCGAGTCGCGGCTCCAGATACTCTATCTCCATTCCGAACTGGCTCTGATAGGCCTGTCGCGCCGTCTCATATATATTATGGTGGAACTGACGGACCTCAGCCTCTTCCGTTGGAAGGGTGCCTGTCCCAAACAACTCTCCCCTCACTACGATCTTCACGCTCTTTCCCGATGCCCCCAGAAACGCCATCATCGTCTGTGGCATCCGGCTCACCTTGTTCCTGATCTCTACGGCCTGCTCGTAGGTGTCAAGTCCGTTCTTCTCTATCACCACGAGCCCGTTATACCCCAACTGCCGCCGTTCCCCACGATAGTTGTCGAACTCGCTGGCAAAACAGATCCGCTCCAGTTGGATGCCGCCTTTCAGATTGGTCTTCACCCGTCCGTCCTCCTGCCGTTCCACCGTAATCAGATGGTACAACTCTCTCAAATGAAGCACGCTTTTCTCGCGCCAACCCTTCTGGATCAGCCCTGCCACGCCGATCAGTTCCTCACGATTCACCACCTCGTGGTCGCCTTTGTCTCTGATAATCGTTACTTTCATAGATATTCTGTTTACTATTTGTTATTGATCTTTCTTTTTTGTCTTTGAATTGTTTCTTCTTTACTGTTGAATTGTTTCTTCTTTACTGTTGAATTGTTTCTTCTTTACTGTTGAATTGTTTCTTTTTCAATTCGGACTGCAAAGATACAACTTTTTTTCTTAAAATCGGCATCCTTTGACGATTATTTTCATTCATTCTTCCATCATTTTTCTTTTTTCTCTCTTCTTTTTTTCAATATTTAATGACATTCGACATAGTCTTTATTCTATCTTTCTCTATATCAATAATTTAACTAAAACTCAAAATATGACTTAATGACATAAAAACGACATAGAAACGACATATTAATGACATATTTTGGACTATTGTTTATCATAATACTTTCAAATGCTTCTGACTGACTACTCTTGGACTTTACATAGACCAAACTCTGAGTTTACTTAGACTAAACTCCGACTTTACTGCCTGTAAACTCCGAAATTCTCGAGAGAATTTAAGACTTTGCCCTAACCTTTCTCCCACTTTCCAGGCACCTTTCTTCCACTTTACTGCCTTCAACCCCCTTCACTCATACCTTTTATGTCATTAGTATGTCATTAACATGTCGTTTTTATGTCGTTTTTATGTCATTAAGTAGTCTTTCTTCATTCATGTAAACATCTCAAATACAACAATATAACTGATATACTATGTCATATGTCATTAAGTTTTGGCTTTTTCCACTTTTTCTTTTTTATTTTCTGTCATATTCAGATAGCGATATAGACGTTGCCGTGATTGTCGCTGAGGGAGAAATCACAAACAAATGGGAGCAATGGGCTGACCTCTGGGAAGACATCCGAAAAGTAAATGTCCTGATAGAGCCAGTACTTCTTGAAGACCATGAAGACTCTATGCTCTATCGTGAAGTCATGCGTACAGGAATCGCTGCCTGAGAATATATCGTTCCTCTTATGTTGTGCAAATTTCACGGTAGTCAGTGGGACAGGTGCAGGAAATATGCCCCAATCACCTGTCCCACCGACTACATTTGATATATTTTCATTTTATGTTATTCTTGTAACAAACACCTTAATATATAAATGTTGAACATTTCATCATTTTTTATAGTATACATACCTTCTTTGTCGTTCCGTCGCTCATGCGGATAATGTTCAGGCCCTTTTGGGGAGTGTAAAGTCGGTTCCCTCTGATATCATAGCGGTCTAACTCATGCGATGATCCATCTTCTGCACAGTTCGTCGTTTCCATTCCAGAAGGTATACCTTCTTCTATGTGAATGAATTTGTTCCAGTAATATGTTAACTTGTATTTATTTATTGTTCCTTTGGGCACATAAAGAGTAGAGTTATTAAACACATCATTATCGAAGCATTCAATATCAATAAAACAAGGATTCTCCATTGTTGAAATTACCGAAGTCAGGCCGCTACAGCCTTCGTATTTGCAAGTCGCTTTGTTTCAGTTATTTGTATGTTAAAAGGTAGAAAAATGCCAAGTCGGAATCTATAGAAATTAGGAAAGATAAAGATTTGACATTTTTAACTTTTGTAAACATGACGCGAATTCAACTGGCAAGTGCAATCGCACTTTCTATTGTATGAAGTCCTCTTCATCCTCCAAGACCTCCTTCACAGTGACGGTGAGGATGTCTGTACAGGCGTTTAGTATTTCTTCCTTTTCCCA